>Ga0307511_10005909_pt1 | contig 12373 bp, 11 predicted proteins | sample 13_EM_MG_FD_200266 | JGI IMG/M metagenome (GOLD analysis project Ga0307511, IMG submission 200266) | Populus trichocarpa ectomycorrhiza microbial communities from riparian zone in the Pacific Northwest, United States - 13_EM | ecosystem: Host-associated > Plants > Roots > Unclassified | place...
AACAGAGGATATTTCCAGCCTGGCGATACACCACACCTTTCCCCAGATATGACCGGTAGTCCTAATCATCAGGGCCCAGGAACGCCTAACCGTTCTTTATACTCCACTCCTAATGTTGGTGTTTCTCGCAATTTGGACAATGGTGGGTCGACTCCTCGAACTGCCACTGGCGGTCAGGGGTGGGTGCAGCAAAGTAGTGGTTATTCCACTCCTCCTCGCGGAGCGCCCAATACTAGCGGAGTCCGAGGCCAACCTCCCCAAAGGAACATCTACAGCAGCATTATCAGCGACGGCGCAGACCGCTCAGTGGAAACAACGAATGGGAACACCACTGAGGGTTACGGGCAGCACGGAATGGGCGTTCCAGTCACTCCAAACCAGACGCAATCTTTCGGAAGCATGAATGGATCAAATAAGCGCATCCGTGGGATGGATGACCAAGAAGCTCATGGCTCAAGACCTTCCAGCAGGGGCGATGATGACAGAGGTGCTGGTGACGAAATGGGGCTCAAGAGGAGGAAAACCATCAGTAATGGCTCTGGACATCCAGCTCCTGCAGCTAACATGGCTACCTCTAATTTCGAGAACAGAGATAATACGCGATCAACGCAGCTGAATCGTGCCCGCTCGACTACTGCCAATCCTCGACGTGGGGGGAGATGAGCTACGGGTAGTCTAATACAAATCATTCATCATCGTATGGTCTGGAGGCGCCTTGGATTTTCTTTCTTCTTCTTTAACGGATTTTACGACAATTTCACTTCTGTATCTGGGGTTTTACAGAGAAATATAAAAGAATCTCTTTTATTGTCACGGCCGTCGAATCTCATAACTAGGTTTAGGAATAATAAGTCACAATGGATTCCACTTGATTCGAAATTTCTCTCTTGTCGTTCTTCAGCGACCTTTATTCCTATCCGTGGGGTTGTTCGCCGCTGGGATTTCTCGATTACCATTGCGTTATGTCGTCAGTCTTTTTTTCATTTTCGTTTCTATTTCTTTACCTCATTGAATGAACGACCTGCTGTTTTATCGCGAAAACCAATCCATAGGACTGGATACGAAGTGACGCAGCGATTTTTTCCTTCTCAATGCATGGCTGGCTTGCAGCGGCGATTGAATCGGATTTGTTAGGCATTCTTTTTTGTATGGCGGCTCGAGTGTATTCCACATCAAGCTATTATGAAACCCGTCCATTCAGGACCTACATTCTTTATTAACGAATCTTTTGCCATTATTTCTATTAGGATACTCTAGTGTGTTCTCGATTGTTTCTTCCCATTGGTTCTGTGTCTCTTTTCTTTTCTTGGGAGCCAACGCATGCATGCGGCTTCCAACTCATGATTGTGCTGTCTTCTTTCTGTTAGCCAACAACATCAACTACCCTCCAATACTTTACTTGTGACGGCCGTAACGCAACGATATATCTATATCGGTGAAGTTGTTTTTTCTCCTTTATGTTGGCTGTTATATCTGATGTTTTGAAGCTTTTGTGATTTCTCTGCGCTGGAACCTAAAAGGAATGTCTTTGGAACGATAGTGTTTTATGTTTTTGTTTAGTGTTTTATGTTTAGTGTTTTATGTTTTGTGTTTTCATGTCCTTTTTTTCTGCTTACTATAAAAATACGGGAGTGATATATCTAAGATCAAAGGGATTACATCGGGTTGGGGGAGTTGGGACTGATATTGATTGATGTGACATCGTTCATAACTTCTGGGTAGGGTGGGAAAAATATTAAAAAAATAGCGCTGGCGTGGGCTAACTGGACAAGGTCATCATCGCCTTGGTTGGGATGGGCACAAGCGGGGGCATTGGCATGGTATCGGCGGAATGGGATTGGGGCTACAGAGGAGGATTAGATGGATGGGTAGGGGAAGGTGGAATGTTTATTGGGTACCTGGGTGAGATTGGGGAGGCCAGCTATCTTTCTTATTTTGATATCTCCTGAATATAACGTACTGTCCCGAATACTACCTACTCCGAAGTACACCATACTACAATGGTTCCGTGCTAAGACTGAAAACGTCGAGTTGCTGTTCTATTACAATCGTGGCCCGGGTCTACACATCATTGCATTCTCTTACTATCAAAAAGCCCCCCAAAAAAACCTACAAGAAATACATCAGCGTATCTAAATACGACATGAAATAGTCACCAGCACATTGCTTAACATACGCCGGAAATTTCAAGCAGTCTTGATCTTTAATGAAGAGAGAATTGAACGAGGGTGACCCTGGGGCCATGCAAAAAAAGCAACACCAAAATATGGAATGACCCAACGACATGATATATTGACGTACGCTCGAGCTCTGGGGGGTGATCATGTGGGAAATAAATAATAGCCAAGTAAGTTAACAACGCAGTCGAAAACGCATGAACAACGAACGTAAGCTGGGGTTCTAACCCGGGGTTACCGGATAGCCAATGGGCATATCAGACCTCCCTGTTGCATTCCAATATGTGTAAACACACGTTGTCAGGTAGCGGACCAATGATGAAACCCCAATGGGGCAGTTGAGTGATCGTTGATAGTGTCAGTGGGGATGTTGATGCGAGTGGGGGACTACGCTTAAGGAGAGGATGGTGAGCTCATGTCTCAGAGATACCTCAATTGGTGCTGGGGTACGTAGACGGCGGGTAGATACGGTAGCTATATGACGAGAAGATCATCAGCACCCCAGAGAGATATGTAGATCTTTGAACCTCAGTATCATGATCATGGGGTACTAGGTGCCTTGTCAGACTCTCAAGAGTCATTGAGTGAACCATGTGCATGCCAGAGAGGGAAATATGAGAAGCTAATTATAAAAAGGCTGAAGCTATAGTCTATAAGAAGGCTGAAGCTATAGTCGTCCCTACCAAGAGGGGTAATCGACCAATCGGGAAGTCAACCCAAAAGCGGTAGTCGACTAAAGTGTCGGTAGACGTCAGCCCACATCTTACCAAATAAAAAACTAAAAAAAATGATGAGAAGAGTGAGGTTCGAACTCACGCGGTTTCCCACTACGGATCTGGGTACAAGTACCTAAACGTAGCGCCTTAACCACTCGGCCATCTTCCCATTGATACCGATAAACAAGGTTGTTAAATATATAATGTTAACGTGACTTGTATTAAACGAATTGTCAGCTGAATCTCGAAAGCTTGTAAGCATACGTGCCGCTGAAACCGCCTCCACTCATCCCCGTTAACCGACCATCTACATCTGCACCCAGCAGCCGGTCTAGACAGCCACGCATATGCGCAAGCGGGAAGTAAGAGGCGGAAAGAAATAGCTGACCAGCTGCACAGCCAGATAAGAATTCGAAAGCTTCGATGATCTTACATAGCACATCTTACATGTGCATGATTACATGCATTAAAACGGTTAACGGTAGCGTTCAAACGGCTGCCCTACATGATGTGATGGCGGAAATTCCATGCACATGCTGATCTTGTTTAAAGGAAAGAACGAAAGAAAGTTTAGTGTGGGACGGTTGATATGGATCAGGATATAAAATAGTGTATATATAGGGTGTGAAAAGTGTGTGTATAGTGTATGTGTGTATGTGCAACTTTGAGATAGATGTACACGGTGATATTAGTAGGATGTTACGCCATGGGGGGATGAAATTGGGTATGATCCATTTATTTGGGTTTTTCTAAATAAAACCTGGAGCATATGGAGTAAAACAGAATGTGCTGGCATTTTTTAATGCCACAGTGTTTATTCTTATGTGAGATTCCGTCTGCTCGTGGGTTTGTTTTCCATTCGTTCAGGAGCAAACATATCTATCTATCTATCCGCTCCGAGCTCGACCCCGGAGGGGAGTGGTGTGGCTCCGTGGTGGGCGCGGGGGAGTGCGGAATTGGATTTCTCGGGGTGGGATAGGGGCAACTGGCAAAGACTCCCGGTGGTGTGTAGTTTCGCAATATTCATAGTGCCGCGGTTGCCCCCCACGGTTCAAGGGCCCCAAGCGGACGGTGGTGGTGGCGGTAGCGTGATAGAAGAAGTAAGTCTGGTTAGCACAATGTATCTGCAGGGCTTGTAGGCTTCAACTTCGGAAACCCCCCTGGGCTGTAGTCTGGGCTGCCTCAAGTCTGGATTAGGCAGCCCCCCCTTCCTTCTCCCTTCTATTAATCAAATATTATAATTTCGAGGCTGTTTGTTTATCAATATCCGATAGAATATATTATAGTTACTATATCTGGTAGGGAGGGCAATAGGAGCCGGAGGTGGTAGAACCTTCTATCGCCCACTATACCCACCCGAATTGGCTAGAAGTACGGAAGCTCTTGCATGGCCTTGCTTATTCCTCTGGGAGGAGGGGTGTGGGTTGTCTTGCCTGTACTTCGCCGGGGGAAAGTAGAGGCGGATGACAGGATTTTAGAGTTTTACCTCCTTGTTTGGAGGGGGCCGAGGATGTGGGTATGTAGCTATCCGTGAAATAATGAGCTATATCTGAGATCAGTGAGATAAATTTGCAGAGGATATATGAGCTTTTTGTGATACGCAAGAATAAAGGAAGATTCCATGTAACAAGTGACTAAGTATGTGTACTTAGTAGGGAGGTCCCCGAGAGGGGCTCCGTTGAGTCAGTGGACTTGAGGGTAACTTGATATAGTAAGAAATCTCCTTTTGTATACATAGTGAATACTACCTATGCAAAATCACTTTTGTTCAGTCAACCACACAAATGATCTTGCCCATGGTGGCATTGCTTTCCATCATCTTGTGGGCTTCCTTGATCTGATAAGAGATGTGAAAATTAGTGAATATTCAAAGTCACATCATGATATCGGGGCTTACATCTTTCCAGCTAAACACCTTTTCGATGAATAGCTTCATCTTCTTCTCCTTGATCGCATCCAATGCAAGCTCCACAAATTTATCTCTCAACAGGCCCTGATACTCCGGGTCCCTACTTCTCAACGTACTCCCTTCAATCCTTAACCTCTTAAGCAAAATTGGCGCAATGTCCACCTCCTTGCACAAACCCCCACTCAACAACGCCAATAACACAATCCTCCCACCCCTTCCCGCAGAATTGATATTCTTCTGGAAATGAGACTGCCCCGGGAAATCAATAATCAAATCGACCCCCTTACCCTCCGTTAGGTAGAGAACTTCCTTCGAGAAGTCTGTCTCCCGGTAGTTAATCCCATGGCTTGCGCCTAACGCCTTTGTACAAAAATCCAGTTTAGCTTTGGAAGAGGAGGTGGCGAAGATTGTAGATTCAGGGGAATGGTGTCGGATGAGTTGAATTGCCGCGATACCGACTCCAGAGGCTGGAGTGGGGGTTAGTCACGCTAGCACTATGTACTCTACATATGGTAGGCAGGGTCGCCGGGCCGGTATCGGTGGCGCTTGATACAAAGGAAAAACTCACATACCTGCAGCGTGAATCATGGCCTGTAGCTAAATTTAGTAGGGGTATTCTGGAAATGGAGGTAGAATAGTGGAGGTGAGGATGTAGGTAAGTGGAGGTGGCTTACACTGTGGCCCTTCTTGAACTCTCCCACGACAAATAGAGCTTGGATTGCAGTGATCCAGACCTAGGTATGAGGTTACCCTCATATCCTTGTAGAGATGCGTTGCATGATGTTAACGTACCTCTGGAATACCTGCTGCCTCTTCAAATGTGAGTTCTGCAGGCTTGTGAATACACATTTTTGCTGAGACAGAGATGTACTCTGCATAAGCACCTGTGATGACCCATGGTTCCATTAACATCCAGGCTGCAGGATATGCGATCTAGCGTATACGTACCACCATACGCAAGCCCGAAGACTTCGTTATCCTCTTTAAAACCTTCGACCTCGGGCGAGAGTTTCTCCACGACCCCAGAGAATTCGACTCCGAGGGTCTTGGGCGCTTGGGGGGGAAGAGGGTAGCGGCCTTCACGTTGAAGGAGGTCCATACGGTTTAACCCGAAGGCCTATGGGGGACAAAATTCAGCAGGAGTCTCACAATCTGGCTAGGTTATCAACCTTGAGCAAAATTGGGTACATCAGAGGTATCACGTCTAGAGCCTTCACATGTTTTGCATCCAGTCACATGAAAGCTCATGATCATGACGCAAACTTGGGCCGGAATATAGAGTTCAGAGGCTTGAAGCGATCTTTGAGGTCAAGTAAAATAGGTTCTTCCCACCTTAACCTTCACTAAGATATCTCCCACTTTCACCGTTGGTACTGGAGCATTCTCGTCGAAGAAAAGAGCATCCGCTGAGCCCTTCCCACCTTCAATATCTATTCTCTGTTAGCAAGCTATATCGGGTGGAAAAAAATTGTGTTAACTGACCCACGGCCTTCATGGTGCACGGCACTTGGCAAAATCACAAGTTTATCGAGTGTGTGAGCTTCAATTCTGCGTTCCCTACGAGGCGAGATATATGGGAAATAATGAATATGGGGGTTACTGGGACTATTCTTAGAAATCAATTGGCAACTAGATTGGCCAGGGAGACCGCATGGTCTAACCAATTTCACCGCCGCGGCCGCTATATACCCCGGCTCAGCTTCGGTAAGTGTATAGTCTATATCACGTGGTCTATCTGCAAAACTTCAAACCAACATCTAAATCGACACCCGGGGATATAATATACTATATCTACAAGATGATGAATTAAAAGAATACAACTAGAGGATCCAAATGCAAACACCTTAATCAGAGAACTTGATCTTCTTAGCAGTCCTGTGAATGCCTGTTAGCACGAGGCTGTACGGGATATAATGAAATATGACTTACCCAGCATTCTCCGTATCCTTGAAAAATGCACCATAAACACTATGTTCCTTTTTCTTGACCGTAGTACCGAATTTCAGGAGAGCCTCCGGCACAGGCTGCCCAGCCGCCTTGAGAATGTTCACCAAAGCACCAGAATGGGTTTTGTCATGCTCTGTGAAGAGAGTAACGGCCTTTCCAGTTTCACCAGCTCTTCCCGTTCGTCCAATTCTGTGGACATAGTCCTCAATGGTCAGTGGGAAGGTAACGTTGATGATAAGTTTGACCTTCGGGATATCGAGACCACGAGCCGCGACATCAGTGGCAATCAATATTGGGCATTTGCCGTCTTTGAAAGATTGTAATGCTTGTGTCCGTTGCCCTTGATTCAGATCTCCATGGATAGAAGCAACTCGATATCCTTTCCGTTGCAAGAAGTTCTCAACACGCACGGCCTCCTTCTTATATAAACAAAAGACAAGAATTCTGTCAGTTTTGCTGTTGGCAGACTGGTGCTCCCTTATGAGCTCGTTTAGGCGTCCTTCCTTAGAAAAGTGATCAACAACCTCAACCTGCTGGACAATGCGGACGTTTGCTCTAAGGTCTCCGGTTGGGTTGTCTCCAATGGTGAAGTGAACAGGAGTTTTCATGAACGTAGCAGCGAGATCACGAACGGATGGGGGCCAGGTTGCAGTGAACTATTTGAACTGTGTGAGCAAATACATCTATAGTAGTATGAATCATTGGAGCAATGCATACCATGAGTGTTTGGCGCCCAACAGGTGAAGTAGCACTAATGATCTTTTTAATGTCCTCTTCGAAACCTACAGCCAGGGCATAGTTGTTAGCAATTTGCAGGGGCAAGTGGAAACGAGACAACCATACCCTTGTCCAACATGCGGTCAGCTTCATCAAGTACTAAGTAATCCACCTTGCTCAAGTCTGCTGCACCCTCCTGAACCAAATCGTTCAATCGCCCTGGTGTAGCAACCACAATTGTCGCCTTCTTTAACAGCCTCCTTTGCTCATCTTTTGGTACACCACCGTAGACACAAACAGCAGTCAACCCATCATCCCTGGCCATTTTGTCTAGATGCTCATGGCTTTGCATAGCCAACTCTCGAGTAGGTGAAACTACAAGAACCTTCACGCCCCTCCTCTCCTTTGCCGGAAGTGCTAGAATACGGCGAATGGCCGGAACACCAAATGCAAGAGTTTTTCCCGATCCGGTTTCTGCCACTCCAATACAGTCCCGCCCTGCAAGGAGGTAAGGCCACACTGCTGCCTGAATTGGAGTAGGCGCCGCAAATCCGGAAGTAAAGTTGAGAAATGATTTCTGTTGCGCCTCATCTTCAATTGGCACGTAGGTGAATTTGGTGATTGGCCTAAGCTGGGGTGCCTTCAGGGGGTCTGTTGAGGAGATGAAGTTTTTTTTGAGGTACTCGTCGATTGTGGGCTGGGGTATTGCGGACAACTCTGGGTACTCTGTGTAGGTTCCCGAGGAAGTGGCAGAGATACTCCGTGAGAGGGTGGTGGAAAATCCAGAAACTTTGGCAGATGACCCATTTGTTGTTAGTGTAGTATCCTCTGCGGACTTTTTGGCAGCCTTCTTTGCAGCCTTAGCAGCCTTTCGCTCTTCCTTTGACAGCTTCTTTGGCTCTTCGTCGTCATCTGTAGGCTTACTTTCCTCAACAACTTCCTCCCTTTCGCCAGTTTTCTTCTCGCCGTTCTCCTTTTTCATCTTCTTCTCTTTCTTCTCCTTCTTCTCCCTCTTCTCCTTTTTCTTTTCTTTCTTGCCCTTCTCCCCCCTCTCCCTCTTAGCCTCCTCCTCTCCCTCTACCTGCGCATCACCGGTAACCTCAACATCTACTATCTTCTCTTTCTTCTCCTTTTTCCCCCTTTTCTCCTTCTTTTTCTTTTTTGCAATTATTTCCGCGACTCCGTTAGACTGGGGCTCGACTTCCACTTCGTCAATTGTTCGTTTCGCCATTTTTGTTGAGGGTCCTGATCGCAGTCTCGCTCTAGCAATATTTTTTGAAGTTTTAGTTTTAGCCAAGATTTACAAGCTTAGTCATTTATGACCTAAGTAGAATTGTTTCACATATATGTAGAAACAAACGTCCTACAACTAAAATTACCAGGGTCCAGTCTCGAGATGACCGGGTCCCATTCTAGATCTGCTTGAAGTTACACATTGCATCTCTTAATCAAATGTACTATGGAATTCTGTGAAGATACGCAGAAATTTCCTTTCACTGGTCTCAATTTGGGCCTCCGCCTCTACTATATACTGTACATCCGGCATATCTACTTCTGCATATCTCAGCTTGTTCAAACTACTTTGATTTGGGTCTGAAGGTGCAGCCAGACGGTGGCGAGGTGTAAGCGCCTTGCATCTCGCGGACTTACGTCGTCCGTTAACTATGAGGCCTGTTATCTCAGCAGTTGGGCGTGCGCACCAACGACTGGAGGCCTAGGTTTGTGCTGATCTCGTTGCAGTTGCCTTACCTGCAGTTGTGCAAGCAACGCCTTAGTTTCCAACATGCTCATCGCTCATCTCAAACCCTCATCTCCACGGAAATATCGCGCCGTTGGGGGGGAACTTCGTATGCTGGTTCGCCACACTAGGCTTCGAGCTGCAAGCTTGGTATTCAGGGCCCATTCCCGCGCGACAAACTTGCAATTGTTACTGAATTACGTTAGCCCTACTAATTAACACTTCCGAGCTGGACATGGCTCGAATATATATTCCGGAGCAGAGCTGGTACCTCACATGAACATGCTGCGATCTGCTGCGACTGCAAGGCCTCGCCTTCTTTGGGATGTCCAATTGGATTGCTGGCGCCCACCAAGAGCAGATATGATGGGACCTGCTAGCTTGTTTAGTACACCATGTCATGTCATGCTACCTAGTTGCAATTGCTTGCCATAACCGCCCCTTGCGTGCAACTGAGTTCGTACCGGTACTTACTTAGTACTCATTATACGTGCAGTGCCGCCTCCGCTAGAATGGTGACAGGCGTTGCGTTGCCAGCCTAATGACAGGCAGAAAGGGGCGCTCAGGAGGCCGTCCCCGGCCTTGATGATGCATGTAGCAGAAGGCCTAGGCTCCCATGAGGACATCGCATCTGTAGGTGCTGCCAGTGCGCAACTCGGCTCTGGGCAAGCTTTCATGGGGTATTGTCTCGCCTGCCGGAGAACCTGGTTGGGTCGGGCGAGCTACAAGCCACGGTTATATTGCATTGTCGTATTTGGAGAGGGTACCGGTACCCCCATCCCATACCGCTGGGTCTGCTACCTGAGTATGTCTCCCTCCGAGCCGAACAAGCTCAAGTACCTCCCCCGCCTGGGAAAGCCTCTGACGGCGCCAGGCTTCTCCTATCACAGAGTCGCATCCAGCTCAACTACTGGTGCATGGAGGCTGGCTTGGTGCTTATTATTGTCATCTCGTGCCTACGTCTTTGCGTCCTATCGATTTTTTTTTGTCGTTCACATATTTTCTGGCCGTCTTGCCTCTCCGCTTCCACTTGAGCAGAGCACGCCAATACTCCTCCTGTCCATTCATGTCGAAGAATGCCAATGTAGCTAACCCCGAAAGCGCCAATTCCCACTGTTCGACACCATTGCGCGCACCATTAAGCGAAGAATATCTCACACGGCAACAAAGCAGCTTCAAATCATACCGGTCGGTGCCTGAATTATATTGACGAGTGCCGCGGGGAGGCCTACCTTGCATATAAGAAATATTTGTTTGACGTTCTACTGGCTTTTTTCTTGTAGCACGGCTCACCAAAGGTCTATCTTGTGTGTGTGCGGGACAGGGGCTCAAGTCAAATTGTGCCATTCCAGCTCTCCTGCTGCTGCCCTCTGCGAGATTCCCGTACTGTAGGCGTCCCCCCTCAATACAAATCCTCCTCGTTGCCTGTTACTTTCCGGGCAGTTCAATTGATCTGTAGATGGTGGTGGGTGATACAGGCGTACGGCGACATCCCCAGTATAACATCCAGAAAGCTTCAGCCCAGCAGAAAACAAAAGCGTCAAAAGACTCCAAGCGACGCGGACACCATTCGTTTTCGTGTTCAGCTCTGACAGCGGCTGTTGGTGAAACGGTCTCCTGCCCCAATCATTCATTTCCCCCCCAAGCGGCAGAGTTCATAGGCGGCTTCCCATTTGTTTCTCCACCCCCGTCCAGTTTAATTGTTTCCGCCAGTGATTAGTCTCATTTGCTCCCAGCTTCTATAAGGGTCCGAGGATAGCGTTAGTGTGTGGTCGGGATGTTGGGAGCAAGTACGGCCGCCCTCTCTCATCCTCTCCCCCAGCCCTCTGAGCCAGTGTCGTCTTCTGGGAAAGGTGGAGCGTTTCTCTTCTCTACCCAACCGTCCCCGGCATTATCGGTAGACAGCAGTGGCAGTAGCACAATAAGGGGCACTCCAGAGGGCAGAAAACTTAACCGGTGGTCCGGATCTGCATCCAGTCTTTCACGCAGCAACAGCGACTCCAGCACTCTTTCGAAAGTCCGTCCTTCACACGCTCATTCAGTGTCCGTGCCTCACATTGTCACCACACGCCCGGGAGGATCTAACCAGGGATCTCGAACTAAGACCTCACCGTCCCCTGCTATCGAATCTAGCAATGTCAGAGTAAATGATGATAAGGCTTCAACTGCGACACCGCACATACCCCCCCCTCCAATTCAACCTTCAAGATCACCGCTGCCGCCTCCTGGGAAACCAAAGGCACAACATAGGCAGTTGTCCGTACCACGCAAAACGAAGCAACACAGGTCCTCCTCTCAACGAGCCATGTTGTCCTCCGCATTACAAAAGGCGAACACGGCAGTTCTACTCGACAATGCTGGCAATATCGAAGGCGCGATGGAGGCGTATAGGGATGCCTGTACCCTGCTGCAGCAAGCAATTTCAAGGGCTGAGCTTGAGGGAGACAGGGCACAGCTGCAGTCAATTGTAAGCATTTTCACTGAACCCTTAATAAATTATACATCCTTGTTGCATCACCCTGAAATGAATATGAAGATTGTGACTGACATATATATAGCATGATACGTACATAAATCGTATTGACCAACTGAGAGCCATGTTTCCCAGGACGGGCTCCAACGAGAAAGAGCTTCCGGCAAGACCACTAACTCAAGAATTTATTGATGAGATAGACAGCATACGGGAAGAAGATGAACAGCAGTATGATGAGGATCAATATTACATTGAAGAGGAGGAACTGAATATGTATCAAACAGAGTCATTAATCACAGCAGCCACCCAGCAGAGATATCCTCGAAAGGCAGTAGTGCCACCTAGGCGAGACTCTCTCTTCACTGGTGCATCACACTCTGAGAACAAGCTCTATAGGAACGATATGCCACCACCACTACCTCTGAAAGTATCTTCGTCAAGGCTGAACCCACCATCGCCCATTGCAGAGAGTTTCGGTGGAGATGATATATTCGAGAGGAATACAGAGAGTCGACAGTCAATGGACAAGGAATCCTTCAGGTTTAGTATTTCTAGGGATCAACTTCGACGATCTACATCAACTGGTTCAGCATCATCTAGGGTTTCATCACAAAGGCATTCATCAATTCATGGGCATTCACGAGGGGGGAGTGAGGTGTCGACTTCGTGGCTCAACACAATTGATGAGTCTGGGGG
>Ga0307511_10005910_pt1 | contig 12372 bp, 12 predicted proteins | sample 13_EM_MG_FD_200266 | JGI IMG/M metagenome (GOLD analysis project Ga0307511, IMG submission 200266) | Populus trichocarpa ectomycorrhiza microbial communities from riparian zone in the Pacific Northwest, United States - 13_EM | ecosystem: Host-associated > Plants > Roots > Unclassified | place...
TATGCCATGGAATCTGATGAAACAAGAATATATAATGCAGCACACTTAATGGTTGCCAGTTTGGCTGGAAGCTTAGCTCATGTAACATGCAAGGTTTTTTCTGTCACAGAACTTTTTAGCTTCTCTCTTCTTTATTTGTTTGGAACTTGAAATCATTTATCTGATTTACTGAACTTTTCATTCTTGGTGTTCTGTCTGTTTGCCAGGAGCCATTACGTAGTTCAATATCAAGTCAGCTAAGGAATTCAGTTCAGAGTTTCTCTTTAACAAGTGAAATTCTGGAGCACGCTGTGCAACTTGTTACCAATGATAACCTTGATCTTGGGTGTGCAGTGATTGAACAGGCTGCCACAGATAAGGTTCCATTTTTAGCTTTGATATATACCTATTGCACTATCCTCTTCCTTCTTTTGGGGGTGTTTGTAGTCTTGAGTGATGTGCAATGTGTGTAAATTGTATCTCATGTCTGCTCTGGCTCTCTCCTATTTCCGGTGCTCGTGTCAGATCCCAGAAGTAGCTTAGAGTAGGCAAGGGTTTGTTAGGTTGTTCCTTGGTAACACCTTTTGTTTTGTGTTTGATGAACAAGCTGACATGTATCCTTGGCTATGTTGCTTGGACTTGGGTATGTGTGTCTGGTGTCGGACTGTGATCCAAGTGTCAGAACTGTCAAATTTTAAATTTTAGGATATGGTGATTTAAACACGAGTAAGGGAATATGTTTACGATAAGTATTCATATATAGATCTATCTTTAAAATATTGGATTTTGTACTTGTGGGGAAAAAAACTCGTTTTGAATTGGGCTTTTCTAACACTTGGGCTGTTTTACTTAGGTTGGTCCAAAAGTGTTGTGCTTCCTTCTTTATGATACTAAACTCGATTCCTGGGCCATTTTAAATCACAAAACAGCTGGGCTTTGTCATCCAAATAGTTGGTTTAAATGCTGCTATTTTATTTACACTCTTTACCACTGGCCCTATTTGTTATTGAGTATCTTGCCCCTCTCCCTTACTCACGCTCATGCTCAATGCCTAAAGCGTTTTATTGAGTCTATGCCAATTGATAAGCGAGTTGTCAGTGTCCAAAGTCACTCGAGCTGTGTTGACACAGGTATTACTGGACAAAGTGGTGAGTCCGAGCAACATAGCATGGCTGTATATGAAGTAACTCCAGGAGAGTAGGATATGTTTAGCTGCTTGATTTCTTAGGAGCACTAAACAGTTTGCTTGATGGAATGAAATTCCAGAATCTTAAAAATTAGTCACATTGGAGGCAACTGTGGTATTCAGTAGTCTTTTTGGCTTCCATGTGGATCTTTGTTTCAACAACACTTTCAGGAGTTTGCAGAATTTAAGTTCTATTTTGTAACGGTTTTGCTTTGGTGTTGCTTGTTGGGTAGTGTTCTCTGTTCTTGGTCCCTGACTTGAAGGTTGCTTTTCATTCTAGTAATGTACTTTATTTTTTTTGAAATAACCAAACTTGGTATGCAGGGAATCATTATTTGATTAAACTTATTTTTAAGAAATAATATGAAAAATAGCACTACTAAATGGCTTCCACCATTTGATCAGAAATGTGGTATATTAATTCTGTCCTCTTGTCACTGGTTTTTAATGGAACAGTATTTCATGCAGGCCATACAAACCATTGACACTGAAATAGCTCAACAACTAGTAAGAAGGAAGCATAGAGATGGTGTTGGCCAAACATTTTTTGACGCAAACATGTACACCCAAAGTTCTATGGGTGTTGTACCTGAGGCCCTTCGCCCCAAGCCTGGTCACTTGTCTGTTTCTCAACAGCGAGTTTACGAGGTATATACCTGTTGATCTTCGCCATGTGGTACATTTGGTTCTGAGAAAGAAAGCACTTAAAAAAGTTATTTATCTCCTTAACACCCCCCCGTGTTCTTGTATTCAGGATTTTGTTCGTCTTCCATGGCAAAACCAATCTAGCCATAGCTCACATGTCATTCCTGCGGGTTCTGCTTCTTCTGGTGCTTCTGGTCTTGCTAGTGCATATGGTTCAGTTTCATCAGATGTGGCTTCTGAAGCTATTGAATCTAATTCAGCTGCACTTCTTAGGTGCTCTATTGCTATTGATTGGTGCTTGATATTTTTTATTTTCAAAATTTTGAATTGCTGAAGTTTTGAATTTCTGCATGTTCTGTTTCAGTGCTTCTTCAATTCATAGTGCAGCAGCTGATGGTGTTATCCCACAAAGTTCTGAAAACAATTCAATCAGTGCTTCATTCTCTGCTACTGCTGCTTCCTCTGAACTTCACCCAGTGGAATCCTCAGATGTAAAGGTTGGAAGAATTTCTGCTGCTTCTGTTTTTATGTGCTTGGGGTCATTCTTTTTTTTTTTTTTGAATTTGTGGCTCTCTTTTTGTTTGAAGGAATTGGGAGTTTCTTCTGAGCCATCTTTAGCTGCTTCTGAGCGTGCTGGGAGCAGCGTTGCAGATGCTTCCCTGAACACTAGGGATGCATTGGACAAGTACCAGATTATTGCGCAGAAGGTTGCTTTGAATCCTTTTGCTTGTGTCTCATTTGCGACATCCATTCTATTAATTCTTATGTCTGAGCAAGGGGATAATTGAATGCATAGTATGCATGTTCATTTTTATGTTAGATGCGTTTGCCCTTTCTTTTGGACTTGCGTTTGGGAGGACACACACACACACACACACTGTCCTTCCAATTAGGTTAAGGGACAGGGAATGTAATTGTAACCAGAAGCCTCGGTGATGTGAGTGTTGCAAATATGTTTCTTCTCTCTTTTTTTTCTTGTATTTTTAGTTGCATTAAAAGTGGTTATATACTTCTGCTGAAATCCCGTCTGAAATGGTTTCAGTTGGAGACTTTAGTGGCTAGTGATTCTAGAGAAGCTGAAATCCAGGTACTGTTTTTTCCCTTCCTGTTGGTATGTATTGCCACCAAATTACACGTCCTTGAGCTTCACCTAAGTTTGTATCTTTTTCCACTGTGGTGATATTGTTTAATGTGAATTTTCCTGTTTGAGTTTTTGTTATCTAATGTATAACTGTCCTTTTGGTGTTCAGGGGGTAGTTACAGAGGTTCCTGAAATCATACTCAGATGTGTCAGTCGAGATGAGGCTGCATTGGCTGTGGCACAAAAGGTGCGCTTCCTTTGATGACTAGTTATGTGATGGTTTATTGTCAGGCCATCTTTGTTGCTTGTTATCTATTGATTTCAGTTGGCTGCTGCTTAATACCCATTGAAATGAACAATTGCTCATAGTTTTTTCTATGTTTTTCACAAATTGAGTTTTTCTAATTATCATACAGGTATTCAAGGGTCTATATGAGAATGCATCGAACAGTTTTTACGTTAATGCTTGCCTTGCAATTCTGGCTGCTATTCGTGATGTGTGCAAGCTTGTGGTTAAAGAACTCACTAGTTGGGTATGCCTTTGTGAATTTTTACATAATTTTAGGTTATGTATAACATTCTCTGGCTCTGCTGTATGGTAGTCATGAACTTGGGTAGCAGAATGAGCTCAATGTCCTGATGCAGTAACCTGTATTCTTTCTTGGTTATTTCGGATAATATCAAGATTTTCTTGTCTTGATACTGTTTAATTGTTCTTCTATTTGCATTTGTGCATGTTACTTAATCAGTTTTCAACCTTTTCTTACAGGTGATTTACTCAGATGAGGAGCGAAAGTTCAATAAAGATATTACTCTTGGCCTGATAAGCAGTGAATTGCTCAATCTTGCAGAGTACAATGTTCATATGGCAAAACTTATTGATGGGGGAAGGAATAGTACGTCCAAGGAATTCTTCTTGTATAGAGTAGGCATTCTTGCACTTGATTTGATTACTAATTCCATAAATTGTACAGAAGCTGCAACGGACTTTGCCATTTCCCTTGTCCAAGCTTTGGTTGTTGAAGAATCCAATGTCATCTCTGAACTCCACAATCTTGTTGATGCACTGGCCAAGGTCATATTTTTACATCTTTATGTTAGAGTTCATTACATACTGTTTTGTTTGACTTTTCGTATTGATTCTGATTTGCAGCTTGCCGCAAAATCTGGATCTGCCGAGTCATTACAACAGCTGATTGAGATTGTCAGGAATCCTGGTGCCAATGCGGCTTCTCTAACTAGTTTAACTCTTGGAAAGGAGGACAAGGCAAGACAGTCTAGAGACAAGAAGGTCAGTGAAGATGCAATGGTTTATAACTCACTCCCTTGTTTGCTTGGTCTGATTCTAAATCTTAATATTTTTGTTGAAACAGCCTATCAGTCAGCTGATAGCTAACAGGGAAGACTATGGCAACATCGAATCTGTGGAACCAGAAGGTTTTCGTGAGCAGGTATCCTGAGCTTAAGTAGTTTTATGAGAAGTTGTGGACTCTTAGATTTTTCTCCAACTGGCATATGCAAGTTTTTTGTTTTATTAACACTTTAAGAGTTTGCTTTGTTAGCTTGCTGTAATTCTGAGAAACTTCACATGTTGCTCTCTAATAGAGTTCAATGCAAGGCCACTTGTTTTCTGAGATTGATCAAAGTTGCAAACTTCTCTAAGGATTTCTTGGAAGATCATTGAAATTTTAAGGGACCATGCGATCTTCCTGAGAGTAGAGGAATTTAAAGATTACATTTGTCTCTCTCTCCCTTTCTTATGCAACCCATTCCTCACATATTGATGACTTCTATCTTCCTTGTTTTGTCATCTTCTGTTTACGTTAATAGTTGGGGAGGGTGTATAAGAAAATTCCTATACTTTTCTGATATTTTCAAATGCTTATATTGTTCTTATGTAATGTAGGTTTCCATGTTTTTTGCGGAATGGTACCGGATATGTGAACTTCCTGGTGCAAATGATGCAGCTTCTACCCATTACATCTTTCAGCTGCATCAAAATGGATTATTGAAGGGGGATGAGATGACAGATCGCTTTTTCCGTGTACTCACGGTACTTTCTCTTCCCTTTGAACTTATATTGCAGGAATAATGTTGAATATGCTCATTTATAATTTCTAAAAAATATTTCAGGAGCTCTCTGTTGCGCACTGCTTGTCCTCTGAGGTGATCAATTCCAGTGCACTGCAATCACCTCAGCAAGTGCAGAGTCTCTCCTTCCTTGCTATTGATATTTATGCAAAATTGGTCCTTTCAATCCTAAAGGTAAACTTTTCTGCTGATTAACAGCATTTTCACAGTTTCCCCCTTGATCTTGTACTTAGTTTATGATGCTGTAACATCTTTCAATTTATATTTCTTTCTGTCAGGTGGAGCAGGGATCAAGTAAACTTTTTCTTTTGTCAAAGGTAAATCTTATCCATAGGGGCTTGTATTTTTGAGTTACACATAGACCATAAGAATTTTCTCTTTGGGAAAAATCACTACTGTTGCTCTTTGTTTCTTCTTAGCCTTGTATGTTTTATATGATATTTATGGTATTTCAACAGATTTTGAGTGTCACTATGAAACTCATACAAAAGGATTCAGAGGAGAGGAAAAATTCTTTTAATGCAAGACCATATTTCAGATTGTTTATAAGCTGGCTTCAAGACCTCCTTTCCCCAGAGCCTGTTATTGATGGTGTAAACTTCCAGGTATTGCTTATTTGGATTCATTTAGACATCATTTTGTCTGTTCAAAAAGTATTTGCTCAGTGATGTTGATTGCATGTGCTACAGATCTTGACAGCCTTTGCTGGTGTATTCCATAATCTGCAGCCTCTTAAAGTTCCTGGTTTCAGGTCAGTATTATGAACTGTGCAGCTAATAGCTAATGCTAATGATAAGCTCTTCGACAATGCGTTAATATCCTGAACATATATTCGAGTTTCTGGCTTATCTGAAACAGAAATATATGGATTGGATACTGTGGCTAAAATTAGGATACTAGGATAAAATTGCGCTAACTTGCAAGTCACCTCTTTCAGAACTTTCAGTTACACCTTCAACATACTGGGAAGGTTTTTGTGCAAAACTGTTCTGTTTCTGAACCTTAGGTTTGTTCCATGAATAGTAAATTTCTTTGTTTGCATCTAGACCATCATCAGTGTTTGGCCATAGCCAATGATCCTTCCAATTTTTAATCTTACAAGACTATCCCTTCCCTTCCTACTACTTCCAAACAGAAACAAAAAGAAGATGAAGGGGGCGAATAGAGCTCAAAATTGACCCTAGGAAAAAATTCCATTTAACAAAACCATGAGTTGTAAAACAATGTTTTCAAGAATGACGATAACCACCTAAAAATACAAAGCACAGAAATTGCTTTCTGAATTTCTCGTAACTTCAAGATGATATGCAGGATTAACTACCATCAATATTAGAAATTCTAAACCCTAAATCCTAAACCCTAAACATTCTTGAAACTTATGAGCAAAGAGATCTAGTTTTTTAACCATCCTACTTGTAGTTGCTATGCCTAGGACATTAGCATTTCAGAATTGGAAATTTATTTTCAGAAAGTTATTTCCCCCCTGCTCTTTGTGCATCACTTATCTGATTAAAATGCCTCTGCAGCTATGTGTGGCTCTCATTAGTGAGTCATAGGAGTTTCATGCCAAGATTGCTCACAGGAAACGCGCAGAAGGGCTGGCCTTATGTCCAGCGGTTGCTGGTGGACTTGTTCCAGTTCCTGGAGCCATATTTGAGGAACGCCGAGCTAGCAGTGCCAGTATGCCACTTCTGTTTACTTGTTTGCAGCTCATTATAAGCTTAAGATGATGTGTCTGATCTAGTTCTTTGTAGGTTCACTTGCTTTATAAAGGTACGCTTAGGGTGCTTTTGGTGCTGCTGCATGATTTCCCAGAGTTCCTTTGTGATTACCATTTCACTTTCTGTGATGTGATTCCTCCAAGCTGCATACAAATGCGTAATATTATTCTCAGTGCTTTCCCTCTCAATATGAGGCTGCCGGATCCATCTACTCCCAACTTAAAGGTCTATTAATTATATTCTTTGTCAATAATCAATTACTCATCTAACAGATCCCATCTTGAGTTTAATGGTTGTGAAAATTGATGCCAGAGGGTTTGGTTCTTTGTTTAATTTTTTTTCCAGATTGATTTGCTACCGGAAATTATGGAACCTCCTCGCATTTTCTCTGAGGTTGATGCAGCTCTTAAAGCAAAGCAGATGAAAGCTGATGTAGATGAGTATCTCAAGGTATTTTATAATTTCTCTTGTTTCTGTGCTTTGAGTCTTGGTTCATGAATTACATAACACTTTTGATGCATCTTCATTTACATCTATTACTATTTTCACTCGCTGTAATCACTTGTAACCAGGCATTTCTGTTCTATTCTTCACACTGCATACCATTCTAAGTATTCACATTCTGATCTGCAGTATATTGTTTTGATGTCACCCTTGTTAGTATTATCTTCTCAGCTATTTAATTTGGAGCTCTTTGCAGACGAGGCAACAGGGTTCTTCATTCCTGACTGAATTGAAGCAGAGATTGCTCCTTATACCCAGTGAAGCTGCGTCTGCTGGAACCCGCTATAATGTACCGTTGATCAACTCCCTTGTGCTTTATGCTGGAATGCAGGTAATCTTCTGTTCCGTTGGCCATTTTCTTGTACTTTCTTGTTGTCTCACAGACTATCTGCTGTTATCTATGCATATAGTATGGTGTATTTTGTCTTTAGATGTTTATATGAGGATTGATAATTTTAGTTTTTCTAGCCGCGAGATAAATATACTTGAATTTTCCTAATGCACAGGACAATACCATACTAAGAAAATAATATAATACCTTAAGAATGCTTGCATTTCTTTTTTCCTCTTGATGTCCCTTATTCACATTTTAGTTCTGTTTAGATTCAGAAGTTGTGCTTGATTGTTTGGTTAGATGGGATGGTATAATAAAGGGTCAGGAAACAATTAAATGATTTTTTTTTTATTTGGAATTATTATACAGGCCATCCAGCAGCTTCAGGCAAGAACACCTCATGGACAATCGGCGGGAAATACTGTTCCTTTAGCTGTATTTTTGGTGGATGCTGCTTTAGATATTTACCAGACGCTAATACTGGACCTAGACACTGAAGGCCGATACCTCTTTCTAAATGCTGTTGCCAATCAACTACGCTATCCGAACAACCATACACATTACTTCTCTTTTGTCTTGCTTTACTTGTTTGCTGAATCAAACCAGGTAAAACATGGTTTTGTTTGATGGTCAATGTGCCTTCTATTTTGTCCTGTCACATACACTTGTAAATCACTCTGAATCTTGCTGGATAACTTGATAAATGGCACTTAAATATGAATCAGCGTCCATTCTAGATCTTCAATGCCAAAGAAGATGAATTTGTTTTTTTGCGAGGGATGCATTTGACTGTGGGACTTGCTTAGGTTTTTTTACAACTCCTTGTGTGTATATATATATATATTTAATCAAGGAGAGTGCTTAATGAGAATGTCTTTGGTAACATGTATGACAACAGCACTTGAAAGACCTCTTTTCCAGATTCCAGACATGTGAAATAGGCTTTTCAGTATATGAAGAATTAAGTGGTTTATTGAGTTATTTCGGTGGGCATGAAATGCATGCATTTGATACTTCTGTTTTTTCGGTTGGCAGGAAATTATCCAAGAGCAGATTACAAGAGTGCTTTTGGAACGCCTAATTGTCAATCGACCACATCCATGGGGCCTTCTGATTACTTTCATCGAGCTCATCAAGGTGAAACACACTTCAGAATATTGCCTTGTGTGATCTGAATTGACTGCAAGTTTCTTCTGTAGATTGATACAGTGTATTTTGCAGAATCCTAGGTACAACTTTTGGAATCGATCATTCATAAGGTGTGCACCGGAGATAGAGAAACTTTTTGAATCGGTTGCAAGATCATGTGGAGGCTTAAAGCCCATGGATGACAGTATGGTCTCCAGTTGGGTTTCTGAGAGCGCACATTGAAGGGTACTGATTATGCATTATGCCTCCCTAAACTTTTCAAATTACAAATTAGTCTGCGACTAAAAGCATTTTGTGAACATATTTAGAGGTCTCAAAATTCCCCTTTTGTACATGTACTATTTCATCATGGATCAATTCCCTTTGGTAATGCTCGAAGGCACTGCGGTCAGAGATCTCTCTCACATCATGTTGACGTGTAATATACTGTACAAATGTATGGCGTAATAGCAAGTTGTCAATATTGGCCTTTGCCAAAATTGATGTATCTTACCCTGGATGTGCTAGGAACTCTTTTGTAATAGTGGATATTTTCTTGAATGTTGATTTTTCACGTTTGCAAGTTGCAACCATGTCATCTATCTCCTAGATTCTGAAAGGTGATGCTGTCTGTCGTTAGATCCACTGTCTGGACGTCGGTATACAGGAAAATGGACAGGAATCCCGATTTATGCCTCCAATCAAAAGTGAATCCTGATGGTCAATTAATCAATACTTTTGTGTTTTATACAAAAAAGATGTCACATTGTTCAGTGCAAGGAAAGCTTGTATTCATATCTGGTGGTGGACACGAGAATAGAACAGATAAGTTTCATAAAAAGGAGAGGCTGCAGGAAACAAAACAGATAAGTTTCATAAAAAGGAGAGGCTGCAGGAAACAAAGTGATTTCTAATATCAGGGACATAAGTTCATAAGCCTCCGCCAGATTGGGTTTTTGGTGCCTTGGATTTCAGATTCTTTTGCAATTTTTGTTCCTTTCTTCATTGCTGATTCAATTACCTTGCCCGCCGCCTTATTTGCCTCCTTCCTTGCTCTGTTTATTCTCTTCTGTGCTCTCTCTAGTGCCTCAGCCCGCTTCCTTTCAAGTTTGTTCTGCGCCCATGAGAAAAACGGATGCCTCAGTAAAATATGATAACGTGCTCATCGGAGTATCAGCATTAGTTGCAATGTCAAGCACTGTAGATTTTGACAGTCTTGTGACTCGTCATTGCAGATTTTGTGTGCAGTGAAGGAGCAGGAGTTTTTTTTTTTTATATAAAAACCAATTTCATTAGTAATTATTACTCATCCATTACTCTCTGAGATTTTATGAAGCAGACACCGTGGACCATTTAGGGCATGAATAAGTATCTTGGTGTAAGGACATTTCATATACCTCTACTTTCCTCATGTCCTTCAATGCCTTTTGTGTCTGTTTATACTCCCAGTCACGAATAACAGATTCGTTTCTTCTCAACCTGCAAAAGAATGCACGGGAAGATAGAAAATTAGTGTACAAAAGAGTTTTTTAGATTGATGAACATGAATTACTGGCAGGCTGCTTCTCACTTGTTCATCAGTTCCCTATGTTTAGCCTTCTTCCATGCACCCATCTGAGCTTCAAGCTCCTGGGCCTTGATTTCATCTAAGAAATCAATGTAAGGTTTTGGTCGAGTCATCAGTTTGTGGTTTCCACAATCCACGCTGTCAGCATCTGAGCTGTTTATGTTGTAGTTGCATTTTGGGTCGGAATCATCATGCTTCTTCTCGTTGTCGTCATCAAGAAAAGAAGATAATGTCCTGCTATGAACTTCTGCATCTGCCACCGCAGATTGCCTCGAGCGGTATTTTGAGTGGCAATTTTGCGTTGCGATTCCATCGTCTAATGAAACATAGAAATGAAAACTAGAACACAGAATTTGCATAGACACACAAAAAGTCGCATGCAGAAAGAGGGACCTGTGAGACGATGGAAGCCATTCAAATTCATGCCACTCTGAACCCATTCCTCTATTTCGATATTGCTTGATACGGGTGGTTTACTAAAGTTGGACCTGGCACTCTGACAATTTAAACAAAATAATTTAAGCTAGAACAACAGGACTTCTCTTTATGAATTAGTAAATTCATCAAGGAAAGAATACAGTTGACCAGGGCAAAAAGAACCTTCTTTAAATCAAAGACGACATGCATTAGAAATAAGATGATCAAAACTTTGTAGAACACAAGCAAGGATATCATTTCAAATCAAGGTAACAGATAATCCTTTGAATAATTATTCAAGAAAGCAAGAGTTTATGTTATTCATGAAATGAGAAACCAGTTTCTTGAAGGAAAACCTGGAATCTTGAAGTGGAGAGCACAGTAGGAGCCAAAGAATAGAATATTGTGGCAGAACTACGAGGGGGGCTAGAGCAGTCACTGCAAATGGGTGGTGGGGATTCTGGCAAAGCTGCTGATAGAGGACTGAGGCTCCATACTGGGCGATCAACAGAAATAGTACTGTCATGAAGTGCAGCGGCCCCTATAGGCCACGGGTTTCCAAGTGCTGTTGCAGAGTAAAAAGAGTACCGAGAAGCCTTGTTCTTGGCGATGGACAAAGGATTGATGGTGGGTTTTGCTCTATGGGTAGTGGTGTTGTACTGAGAGATGTTTTTGCATGCTGTTGTTCTCATTATCTTTTGTCTTCTTGGAGTTCCTTTAGGGTTTCTTGATTGAACAACAGACAGAAGGAGGGAGGGAAAGCATAAACAGTTTAAATTTTATTTATTTCACTGGATATATAGATTCCTAAAGCATGGAAGAAGATTCAAATGCGATGAGAAACGGCATGGCCTGTCAATTCAATACATGATTGAATGTCCTTCATTATGTATGATCTGATTTCTCTAAAGAGAAAACTCGAAGACAGTTCAAAGTGGGCTGAGGTTGCTGCTCCTGGAATTCAAATACAATACGGGAGAGACGAGGACTCGTCTTTGACATTTTTTTTATAGAAATTTTCATTGATCAAAGAAAAACTTATAGGGAAGTTATCCCTATTACATACTTGTACGATTACAAAATGAAATCAGGGAAATCACCGTCGGTTACAAAGACAGGGAATCTTGGATTGTGCAAACATCCCCAGAAATCTTAGTTTTAACAATCAGCACAGGCTAAAGTGACGCATGATTTTGATTTTGTAAGAAGAAATTTTTTATATATTTTTGGATTCATGATATCAAAAATAAATTTAAAAAAATAAAAAAAAAATATTATTTTAATATATTTCTAAGCAAAATATTTTTAAAAACAATCACTATCACAATATCAAACAAACTTCGCTGCCACAATCTATTAGTCAATCACCAGAACCCATAATGGAAAGAGCAGTTAAGAAAACCTTCTAGTAGATGGTCCAGTGGTAAAAGCTTGAGACTAAGAAGTTTGTTCTCCCTGTGGTCTCAGGTTCGAGCTATGTGGTTGCTAATATGATGGTCACTGGAAGCTTACATGGTCGTTAATTTCAGGGTTCGTGAGATTAATCGAGGTGTGCGCAAGCTAGCCTGGACACCCACGTTAATTAAAAAAAATACAGTTAAGAATTCAAAAATAATCAATTTAGTGTTTTTTTTTAATCTAAACATACTTTCAACAGTATTCTCAAACATACTAAATATATTGTGTATGACATAAAACTCTTCTCAAAACATTGTAACC
>Ga0307511_10005911_pt1 | contig 12372 bp, 5 predicted proteins | sample 13_EM_MG_FD_200266 | JGI IMG/M metagenome (GOLD analysis project Ga0307511, IMG submission 200266) | Populus trichocarpa ectomycorrhiza microbial communities from riparian zone in the Pacific Northwest, United States - 13_EM | ecosystem: Host-associated > Plants > Roots > Unclassified | place...
ATCCATTACTTCACGTGTTCTCTTCCACTCTCAGTTAAGGTACGTGTTTTTTTTGTAATGATGATTTTAAAAAAACAAATTTAATTTATTTGTATGTTTATCATTAAAAAAAAATTAACAAAAAAACACTTCCAATAACTTAATTTTTATAAAAGTATTTTTTTAAAACGGAAAATACTTTTCAAAAATTTATGAAAAATTTAGAAATATTATATTATTTTTTTATTATATTAAATGCGGTCCTCATTTTTTTATTGTTATTTATTTAATTTGAAATAATTTATGAAATTGTAATTATTATTATTTTAATTTTTTTATTTTTCAACTTTTTTATTTGTTAGATTTGATATCGATATCATTATACAATAAACACATTTTGAATACTTGGCTTAATTATGGATTCATAAATCCATTCAATACCTATAATATTCGTGAATCCTCTTGAATTCATCAATCACATTTAATCTTTTCAAAATGTTTGATATGTTATTTTCGGTCCTTTGATTTCTAGTGATTTTTTTTTCACTACCAAATTTAATAGTTTTACTAATAGAAATTTCCATCAGTATTTACACTCGCGGTCTGTTAGTAAGTATTTTACTGACGGGCTCACGAACGAAAACAATCTGTTGGAAAAACTCTTGTCGATAATTTTTGGTATGTCGGTAATAAATATACCGATGAATTTACAGACAGACAAAGTGTGGCAAAAAGAAATTACTTGCTCCATTCCATCAGAATTTTCCTTTGGAAGTTTACCTTATAACCGACAGAATACCGTATGCAATTCCGTCAGTGTTTTTCTTTGTCCATCGGTAAATATAACATATCATCAACAAAATATCATCTGTAATTTTATCAGAGAGTTAATTGTAGCAGTGGTATTTGTAGTAATTATTTTTCAACTATCTGAAATATACCGACGGAAATGTTCCATCGGTAACCCATTAGTAATGATTTAAAATATATTTTTTAAAAAATATTTTGAACAGAAGTACAAAAATAAATTAAAATCACATAAAAATCAAATATATAAAAAGAAATTGAAAACAGAGGCGACGTTAGAGGAGGAGGAATAAATCTAAAACAGAGTCAGCATTGAAGGAGGAGAAGGAGGAAGAGGTTGGTCGTCGCCAAGACTGTAGGGCCAATAAGGAGGAGCACATAGATCACCTATGTGTAATCTCTTCTCCATTACCACTCAGCGAAGTTCTTCATAATATGTAGTGAGCCGTTCATATTTTTCATTGTATGGGTTGTCTAATCCTGTACTTGTTAGTCTAACATCGCCTCGAACTCGAGAGTTTGAGTGCTTGGAACCAATTACGAGCATCCAACGATCAAAACATTATGTCCACAAGTTCTCAACCATAGTGTTAAAGAGTTCGTACACTCGATGATCCTACCTCCAACCATAAATCTAGATTGAAATCCAGATGGGTCAAAGAATCGTCCCCGTATCTCTCCTTCAAGCGGATGTTATATGTATCCTGGAAAGAAAAAATAAATTCATCAAATTGAAGGAAATTATAACTTAATAAAAAAATGGTTGAAAACCAACATACCACAAAATGTTGAGCTTAGCAATCCATGAACTATTATACCCATTTTTGGCAATCATCACTTCACACATGCATTTCAACAAAAGGTTTCATCAAACTTGGTTTGCGTCCAAGAACCGTAGCCTACAAAATAAAAATACGAATGAAACGGAGCACCCAGTGTGTGTGGTAACGGAACCGTGAACACGCCGGTGTTGGTTCTTCGTACCGAACTGTGACCGTGGAGTGAAACACGCGGACGTCACGTGCTGAATATAGTCTACCCATACACCCTTCAAGATATATGGCGGTCTGAAATCCTTCCAACCCGCCATGTCATTCCAAGCTGAAAGCTCGCTTTCTCTCACATATTTTTTTGCTTTCTTTAGCGCATCATTATCATTCTTAAATATCAGCTTCCAGTTATATCAATTACAACTTGTCTATATCATTTTTCAATCTTAACATATTTATGGCTCATTTATAAGTATTACATCATCCTTGAATACCCAATACCATTTACCACTTCATACAATTTCTATATTATTATACATTTTGTATTACTATTTATCATTCAAAGCAAGATTTACATATCTTTAACTAATTGACATTTTCTATCAATTCAACCTACATGTTTTTACCTAGCTCCTTCCATTATTTATGACTCATTATTCAATATTAAACATATGCTCATCAATTTGGTTTTGACAGCCATAATTTACACTTGACCCCGTATAACAAACTCTTTCGTTACGATCAATTTGATATGCCCTTGTATGTAGCATCACATGATTTCATATGCAGTTAAATCAATAATTTCACATAACTTCTTTAGTGTTTATCTCGTCCTTACTTGTGAGATTAAGTCACCATTCTCTGACTGGCCTTACACAATTCATTCATATTACCCTTCATTCAATGGCTAACCAATCTTTTCATTTGTATATACTTTTATTCCCAATGACTTATTATTCATTTTATGACAAACTAGTAATATCGGCTCAACTACGAATCCAATGTTCTTAAGGTAACATTTAGGTAAGGTAAATTAATAATAATTAAACATATAGTTCTTCAAGTACCACTTAATTAGTCAAATTGAAGTAATTGAGTGGTACTCCTTCAAGAACACAATCCATTCCATCCCGATATTGAATTTCCAATTTTCACGCATCGTTATCGTCCTTACTATATTTGTATTCTTTATAGAAGTTATGATCCTTAGGACATCTAAGTTCATAATTGTCACTTAGGTCATTATTATTATGACTAGCCAAGTAACACCCTTAATTTCTTAGTTATTGATCTTTCTATCACTAAGTATCATTTCCTCTCCTCGATAACCCTTTTCGCGGTCGAATAAACATCATATTCCTATCCTTTATCACTATTTTCTTGGTTAACAACTATTATATTCCATTTCCTTAGTCATCGCCTTCCTGATTACCAAGTATCACAATTCATTTCCTTAGTTACCAATTCTTTTGGCTACTAACAAACCATATCATTTCCTTAGTTACCATTCTTATAGATACTAAGTATCACATTATACCATTTCCTTAGTTTCTATTATTATAGTTACTAAGTATCAAATCATACCATTTACTTATTTTTATGCGTATACATTAATGGAAATAAGTTAGATATATTTAAGTGATAAAATGTATACCCTTTAAGCATGAAAACCATGAAAAATCTGTTTTGCTACAAATTTGATTGTCTATCTAGGTTTAACACAAACCATTCAATCGGTTCATAATGGTCAGTTCAATCGGGTGATCGGTTGATGATAAAAAACAGAAGACAACTACTATGTGAATAGTACCTTTTTGAGATTTTAGTTAGAGACTATGTTTTTCATCTAAAAGTTGGACAAACATATATATTTTGACTCATAAAATATATCTTAAAAATAAAATTTAAAAAATTTTATTTTCTATGTGAACCGGTTGATCGGTTTATACAACTGAATTAATTGGTCGACCAGTTGAGCCAAAGGATTGATAGTGAAGCTACTTCCTAAATTGTATATTTTTAGCTCCTCGATTTATTTGTGTTTTCGGCATAATTTTTACATGGAAAAGTTCTAGCAAAGAAAGGATTAAAAGAGAATTTTAGGAAATTCTCAACTTGGATTTTAATCGGTCGAGCTATTACTCGATAGTATATATAATTATCCCTATTCAAATAGATTAAAAAAACTCTAAAACCTTAAACCTGATGATCTCTCAAAACCCACTCACTCAATCGTCTTTTTAAGTTAATTCTTGAAGATTCAAATGACATAGCACCTAGGAAACATCAAAGAGAAGCCGAGTCGCCCAGCAAAAAGGCAAATGATCCAACTTCTTACGAAGGTGACAATATTTAAAGATTTCTATGTTCTTTTTCATATAAGTCAATTGCTATAGAAAGAGGTTTAAAAAATGATTAGTATGCCTTTTCTATTGGTTATATTTTCAAAGAAATAGGTTTGAGTATATTGTTTTACAAAAAAAAAAACCCACTTATCCTAAGCTACGATTTTATTTATTTATTTATTTATTTATTTGCTAATATGAGGATTGGTATAGAACCTTAGATAACTAGTAGCTTACAAGAGAAACCCATTGAATTCAATTGTTAAAAACTTGCTGATATTTTGGGTATTACGAATGATGAACCTAAAGTGTTTAAAATTAAGATAATTCCTATAATTGAAGTATTTGTGTATGATGAAGCAGTAACTTTGCACCCTAGTAAAAAAACACTTTGCTCTAGGATCCTTCATATAATCATTGCACACAATATTTTTCTAAAGAAAGGGCATTATGATAGTCACATTTATGGATATGTGCCTATTGATGGCATGATTAAAGGATGTCAACTTAATCTTCCATTTATTATAATGAAGAATATGATCATGACACATGATTAAAAGCAGAAATCTCTTCCTTATGGTCAAGTTTTGACATCTATATTTAAGTATTTTAGGATTAATTTAACAAACATGGATATAAACCTATATTCTAAGCTCATACAGATAAATAATAAGACTTTTACTAAGATGAAGTATATGTTGAATGAGGATGGTGTTTGGGTTCCTACAGACCAAAAAGGAGCACATGTTGAGGAAGAGAATGATGCCAAGAAAGAAAAAAACATATTATTGGTAGTTATGATTAGTTTAAAGCGATGTTTGAGACATCACCAATAACTTTCTCGTTCTAAAAAGGCTTCTACGAGTCCTTAGACATCTAGGACGAAAAACTGCCTCACATACCTTGAGACGAATATGTGTCACATTTGAGAAACTCAATCGTACATAGTAGCTACTCAAGAGGAAATGGTCGAAAAATTAAAGTATATCAAAAGCATGATGTCAAATCTTCTCTCGCTATCCACCACCCTAAATTTTCTACTGAAGCATATGCATATGAATTGTGTTTTATGTTTTATGTTTTTATAATTTATTTCTCCTTATAATGGATAATGTATGCTTTTGTAAATTATGAAAAAAAATTCTTATTTATAAATTTCTAAAGAATATTTGCTTATTACCTCTCAATTATGCATTTTTGGAGTAGAATAGTGAATAATTTGCATGTATGTATTCCATTGCAAAAAAAAAAAAAAAGAGATACACTTAATAACATATACACATATTTAGGGGGGATAATTTTGATTTTCTTAATGCATAAGTTATTATTAAATAGTGCTATTTATTTGCATTGCTTAGATTGTGCTAAATTATTAAGATTTTCTATTTATTGCATTGCAAAAGATAGAAGAAAACACATCTTAATATCTAAGCCATCTATTTATTGTCATCATAAAAAGGAAGAGATTGTTGACCTTTAGAGTCACACATTCATGTTTTTATATATTCTAATGATAATAATAAAATGAAAAACAGACTAATAATATGTTTGGTTGAGAATAAGTTTTAAACAAGTTTTTTATGAAAAACTTATCAACAAGCATGATGGATTTCATGAAGAAATCAATCATAAAATCCAAGAAGGAAGCGAAGTGAAGAATTAAATTAAGTATTCATTTTAGTGCTTAAATGTAAATTTTCATATCTTACTTGATAATACAATGAAAATGAACTTATACATTTCATTTTGCATGCATTAAAAGATTGATGATAAAATCAAAGATAGATGTTTCTAAGAATTCACCTATGTTAATCTAATAAATCTAGAATTTTGCAGGAATTGATCAACCGGTTGATTTAACTAATTTGAACCGGTTGGCCATTTGTGCTGTTAGTGGGATTATAATGGTTGTAAATGACTAGTGTTTCTTAGAAACATATATATAGCTTGTCTAATTGCAAAATTAACAAGAGAATCCGAATATATATCATATATAAGCTATTTTAAGAGCGAAACAACTACAAAATCATCAATCTTTGATCATACTCTAATTTGTGATATTAAACCTTCATTTTCTAACACAATAGTATTCAATCTCATTCTCATAGCACTTAAACCCCTTCAAGTCCTATATAAGTAAATAAAAAAATTATCAAATTAAAAAAAAATCAAGATAAAAAAATAACAATCAAAAGAATAAGGATAAAATTTGATATGGAAAAAATGGAGGATGAAACCGTAAAAAAACTAATTTTAAAAATCATCTGAAATAAAATAAATAACAATATATAGAATGAGGACCAATCTTATAAATAATTGAATGAGGATGAAATTGAAAATAAATTTCAATTCTATAAATTAATTAAAATAAAATAAATAGCAATTAAAAGAATGAGAACCAAATCTAAGGAAAAAAAATTGAAGGGTTGCTGAAAAAAGTTAGAAAGTCAAACACAAAAATTGAGGAAATAGAAAAGAAGGATAAAAAAAAAAGGGAAAGTCAGCTAGCACCAAACTAGAGGGAATTAATCTACAAACGATGCCCAATGATCGAGTTAAAGATCTAATGAATTGTTAGATCTAGTATATATAGATATATGTGGACTAAAAATGATTCGTGCTATAAGTGAATATAAATATTTCATCATATTTACCAATTACCATTCTAGATATGGTTATGTGTATTTGATGAAACACAAGTCTAGGTCATTTGAAAGGTTCAAATATTTTAGAAAACAAATTGAAAAGAGTATCAAGATATTTTGATCAAATCAAAGTGGTGAATAATTTGCCAAGAATTTCGAGATTATCTAAAAGAGAATGGAATTCTCTCACAATAAACACCTTTTGAAACACTACAACATAATAAAGTTTTTGAAATGAGAAATCACACTTATTGGATATGGTGCGGTCCATAATAAGTTATGCATATCTTTCATCTTTTTTTAGGGTTATGCCCTACAAACTTCTACTTATCTTTTAAATAAGGTTCCATAAAAATTTGCGCATAAGACTTCATAAAAGATATGAAATGGTAAAATACCAAACTTTTCATACTTAAATATTTAGGGATATGATGCTTATGTAAAGCGTATTTTATTTGAAAAGTTAGGATCTAAATCAGATAAATATAAATTTGTGGGATATATAAAAGAAACTATTGGATATTATTTCTACCATCCCATTGAGCAAAAGTTATTTTTTTCAAAACATGTTGCCTTCATAGAGAAAAAAATTATTCATGTAAAAGAATATTTATTATTAATAAAAGCTCTCTTTATCTTTATTATTCATTTATGTTTGATTAATGAGTTTAGAATAAAGATAAAGTCATTGGGATAAAAATATTTTACAAAGAAACTTATAAAGTTGTTATAATTATAGAATTCATGTTGTATCAAAACATTATTTCTAAATGTTCATGATCGATACTCTATTAAAATTGGACTTTAATTAGAATCATTAAGACTAATACATATTATATTCTTTTCTTTATGAAAAGAAATAGTTGGTCTTATAAGTTAAGGTATGAGAGATAACGAGAACTAATATGTAGGTGTTTGTTACATCACATGTGTACTCAACGAACCTACATGGGGATTTAATATGGAGAGATCATTTGTATTTATGAAAAAGCTCATATGATAGTTGTGTAAGTTATTCTTAGACTTGAAATCACTAAGTTATCTTATACAGAGAATGTTATATTTTGATCCTCGCTACATATTATCCTAATCAGGGGTAATAAATGGGCAAATATTAGATATAACATGAACTATATGAAGGTATTTTTAGTGATCAAGAGATGATTCATCACCCTAGGTAAATGAGAAAAAATATTTCACATGTTCTCAAATAGTATTGATTGTAAAATACTTATGCAAGGTGGAATGATAACTGAAAAGAGTTTCAAACTTTATTCAAACGATCAATGATTATGGTGTTAATAACAAACTATATTTGATAAAGTAGACACACTCTATGTTATAATATCTAAAGCAAAATATTTTTTTATGAAAAGATAATAATTACATTGAGAAAATGCTTACTGAGAGGTTAAATCAAACCACATATGATTTTTCTGATATTTAGGGGATCATAACATGTTGATAAATGATGTTCTTGATCTTCAAATATAAATTATCAATTGTTGAATTGATAATAAATTAAATTGTTCAATTTATTTAATCCTATTTAGTTAAGATTGTGATTTATGATTGGGCCAACATATTAGGAACTTAATAGGTCACACATTAAGAACCATTGGTCATTAATCAAGTGTGACTTAATTGTAAATAAGTTTTAAAAATTAAGGACTAAAATGAAATTAATACGAGGGATTAAAATTATATTTTACAAAATATACGATACAAGAACACTTAAAAATACAAAAAGAAAGAGCTAGCACTTAAAGACATAACAATCTATATTTTTAAAAGTGTTTTAAAAGATTTCTCGTTAGTGGTTCAGGTGAATTACTGTTAGAAACCAAACACTTGGATGACTTATGGTTTAAGATAGCCCAACCTTGAAAATGATGATCAAACCTAAAAAATAAGATCTAATATTTAGGTAATCTTCACTCAAACCCTGAACAAAAACTTAGTTGAGAGTTTGAGATATTTGACATGCACTCATCCAAATATATATATATATATATAAGTAAGACTTGTGAGTAGATTTATAGAAACATCAACCATGACACATTTCAAAGCATTGAAATGAGTTCTTTGGTGTATCAAAGGTACTGTAGATTTTTGTTTGTTTAATGGTTATTCTAATAGTTTTGAACTTGGAGGTTATAGTGATAATAATTGGGCTGGAGATATGGATGATAGAAAAAGCATTACAGATTTTGTTTTCTACATAGAAGACACAACATTTACATTGAGTTTAAAGAAGTAATCTATAGTCACTTTGTCAACACGTGAAGCTGAATATATAGTTGTCACATCAAGTATTTATCATTCCATATGACTAAGGAGATTATTGAAGGAATTATGAATGCCACAAGAGAAACCTACTCAAATTTATATGGACAACTCATCAGTCATTACAATAGCAAAAAATCTAGTATTTTATGATAGAAGTAAGCATAATGACACAATATTCCATTACCTACGAGATTGCATTGCAAATAAAGAAGTTGAAGTCAAGTATGTGAAGACACAAGACCAAGTCACAAATATCTTCACAAAACCACCGAAAAATGATGTTTTTATCAAGATGAGAAATACGTTGGGAGTTATGAAAAAATCAAATTTAAGGGGGATGTTGAAAGTAAACTGATTTCTTGAAATTAGTTGAACTGGTCAACTGCTTGAGACTAAGCAACTGGGTGGAATGAGTTGAAGCGGTCGACCAGTTCAATCGACAAAATACATTTCCTGTTCAGATTAGGATTTTCTTGTATTAGTTTAATTCCTTAATTGTCTAGGACTTTATGCCTATAAAAAGGCTTGTAATTCATTATTAAAAAATAGCATAAAAAAGAGAGTATAAGAGAGCTTAGAGAGAAACACTTAAATAAAAGTATACCTTTCTCTCAATCTTTTTCTTATTCTTGAGTTTTTACTTTGAATTATTATTTTGATCTTATACCACACTTATCCTTCTTCCAACACTTTCATCTCTGATTTTTCCTTTTTTTCTTTTTTTTTCTTTTTCACAAACCTACTAACATATTCAAGAAATTTTAACTAAATTTTCCCCCTTTTTGTAAGGATACCATGCCTTATTTTATAGTTGAAAATATTAGTTATAGTGGTCTTCAATGTCAATTATTATTTAAGCAATAAATCAGGCTTAAAATCCCCATGAATCTAGTCCCAAAATCATAGGATATTCTATCATTTAGCTATTGGTGACTGTGGTACTTTGTTGTGATTTAGGGAATAGATCATGGCGTTAAAATATGACTTTTTACATTATAATAATATTTGGTATATAGAAGAACAATTATCTCATGATTTTTACTTGAATGAGAATTACTCAAAGCAAAATATTGATGCCAATGATGGCTTGTTAAGGCTGGAAATCTACATTTTTCCAGCGTGTTCTTCATTCTCATAAGAAGACATTCAAAAGATGCACAACAACGTCATTTGAAAATTTTGCAATTAAGGCCTCATATTTCTCTGTTTTTTAATCTAGTCATTAATCTTTTAAATTTCCAATTTCCATTAAATTAGGTTTTTAATTTTTTACCTTTTAATTTTATCCCTAAGTGTATTAATTAAACCCTCTAATTTGTCCATCTTTTCCAAATTAGTCATTAGTTTATAAAATTATGCAATTTTGATCACTTTGCCCTAATTCTCACTTTTTGTCTTCAATTTCACCCCTGATTGAATTAATTGAACCCTTTAATTTTGCTTCCTTCTATAGTTTAGTCTTTGGTCATTCAATTCTTTTAATTAAAACCAAAATAAACTTTAACTTTTGAATTAAGCCTCCAATAATAATCTAAATCAATCTTCAACTTTCTTTAATTTCTTCAACTCAATCCTTGACTAGTTTAAAAGATTCCTAAAACTTATGGTTACTTTGCTTTTTCTTGTAAAAATTGTTTCTTTCAACTAGTTTTTAGGAGGAAGAAGAAAACTTTTTAAAGGAAAAGCAAAATATTCATAAAATTTAGCATGTTTTTATTTGCTAAAGAAGTGCACTTGGAATGTTAAAATTGAAGAAATCTAATAAAATAATCCAAATTTAATTAAAAAATAGTTACAGAGAGGTCAAATCCAAAATTAAAAACTAAGAAATCATTTTATTTCATAAAAGAAACACAAGTGATTTAAAATTCAAAAGAGGTTTAAACTATTTAAGCTAATATATATTTGTAGGTATTAAGTTTTAACATATTTTATATGTGATATAATCGTAATTAAGACATAACATCCATGACGAACTATTTCACTACTATAATAATAATAATAATAATAATAATAATTTAAAGCCACGCGTGAAATTAAGGTTGTCAATTTCATTATATTCCATCTGGAAAGGTCGGTGTATCTTATTTTAGTTTTTTTTTTAAAAAATCAAAATAAATTTTATCTTTCTTAGAATCTCGACCTATTTTGAATATTCCGAACGAAACATTTTGATTATGTTCTGGCCAAATAATTTTTCTTTAAGGTAAATCTATGTTTCTCTAATCTCATCCTTCAATGCTTAGTTTATTGGAGACTGGACTTTATAATTTATTGTGGTTTTTTTTTTTTTTGTTATCTCAATCTCATGATCCATATCACGGGTTTGAGTCGTTTGACAGGTTAACTCAATTGACTTAAGTTTTTCTTGTCTATTTTTTTAATTGATTTTTTTTTTGTTTCATTCAACATTTGGTTAATTATAAATTATGATTTATCATTTGTTTCAGTTTGTTTTCTGTGAAATTATCCCAGTCTCATGATTCGGGTCATGAGTTTTGCGAGTTAACCTAAGTAGACTTAGGTTGTTTTATGGTCTTATAACTCAATTCAATTTAATATGTAGTCGTCTCAACATTAAAAAAAATATTATGCTGAATTTTTTTAGTCAAACTATTTTTTTACGAGTCATCTAGGTTGTCTTTAGACCCGTCAAGTCGATCGGGTCACATCTAGTCAACTCTCACATCTTTACTTGTATTTCAAATTTGAATAATATAATTTTAATTTATTTTATTTTTGAATTTGAATTAAAATTATATTTGTTAAATTAATATTTTGAATTATATATATATATATATATATTACAACTCCGAAAAAACATGTTGAAATACTTCCAAACTAAAATATATTCATTTAATTGAAAAAAATAAAATACTAACTGACAGAAACGACATCTTGAAAGAAATTACCATGCCTAACATGGATTGGGTCAAATGGAGAATCAATTAAAGCTAGACATTTTGAGAAAATGTTTGGAGTTTCTTTTTTCTTTTTTTTTCTTTTTTTTTTTGTAGAGATGAAATAAGAGACACCACTAGCTAGAATATGAACAAGAGTTGAGATGGGAAGCGGGGACACATTGGCACGTGGGTACAAGTCACAGACCATGAAGATTGGTGGCGATCTGTTACGGACATGGAACCACCCATGTGATGTGGGAAATGCACATGTCAATGGTTAAGTGTTTGGGTCACGTCCTTGCAGTGCGCGTGGTCCGTGTTCGGTTTAACTTCGAAGCTCCAACATCTGGGACTCATAACTTGCCAGAAGCAGCTTACCTACCTTTCTAGCCTTCTAGGCTCCTCTTTCTGGGAACCATCCGCTGGACTTGACTGAACGCGTTAAAGCTAGCTGTGCTCAGCGAGAGACAGGCCCTTAGACGCGAAAGATAAAGTAGTTGGCCTTTTTTTATTATTATTATTATTATTGACTTTCTCTTGATTTTGGAGATGGAAAATGATACCCTCTCTAGTTTTCATGTACATTTAAAAATTTTATAATTACGCAAACAAGTTCTTATTTGGTCCTTCAACT
>Ga0307511_10005912_pt1 | contig 12370 bp, 9 predicted proteins | sample 13_EM_MG_FD_200266 | JGI IMG/M metagenome (GOLD analysis project Ga0307511, IMG submission 200266) | Populus trichocarpa ectomycorrhiza microbial communities from riparian zone in the Pacific Northwest, United States - 13_EM | ecosystem: Host-associated > Plants > Roots > Unclassified | place...
TCCAATTATATTTTTTAAAAAAATAATTTTTTTTTGTTTCAGATTAATTTTTTGATGTGCTTGTATCGTTTTGATATGATGATATTAAAAAAAATTTAAAATATATATATATATATATATATATATATATATTATTTAAATACATTTTCAAGAAAAAACACTTTGAAAAACAATATTTACCACAATCATCACAAACATTGCCTAAATAAGAAGTGAGATTGATCTCAAACCCTAAAAAAAAGATGTCAATTCCAAGAAGCACAACCGTATAAAAAATAACATAAGTTTAGGGAAAAATTCTAGGAATTTAAACATTCAATTCTATACCTACAAAGATTTTGTCTATTAGATAAGTACATTACATGATAAATCCTAATACAAATTGCACTCTATCTTATTGATAACCAAGTAAATCTTTACTAGTCTACAATTTTGATCAGTTTAATATGTTAAGGATTCTTTAACTAAGCAGGATTGAGCGTTATGGTTACTCGCATGCACTCAAATTCTCATGGTTGATCATTTTTCTTTTATTGATCGTGAATCCTAATTATATGATCGACTGCTTCTTAGTTTTCTCAGTCAATTAGAGCTTTTTAAACTTGGTTAATTTTACTATTTAGAATCAATTTTAGACTATCCTTTCCTATACGATAATGGAATAGATATAAAATCTTATCATAATAGGCTTGTCAATCTATATGTTGTTAATTTTAATTATTTATGATGAGATGACAACTACCTTTATCAAATAAGAAGTGGATTTGTAGATCTCGAAATCCTAATAAATGGATGCTTGTTTTAGGATGCAGAAAATAACAAGAGTTTAAAAAAAGAAATTGCAAGAATTTAAACATAGAAGAATTGTAAATAAGGCAATAAAAACTTCCTAGGGAAAAGATAAAGAAAATTGAATTGTGGAAACTGAATATATCATCTTTCATAATAATGGATGATCTATTTATAATGGTATAATGTTTGATACTCATCTAAATATCCAATTCTAATCCTATATAAATTATGTCTATTAGATCAGGAAATTAAATGATAAATCATAATACAGGTTAAACTCTATATTATTGATAACAATATGAATCCTAACTATTCTATAATTCTGATTAGTTTAATTTGTTAATGACATCTATTATGAGTAGAATTAAATCTTCTGGTTGCTCACACGCACTCAAACTCTTACGGTGAATTATTTTTCTTTGATCATTCATACTTATGATCATCTAGTCGATTTCTTCTTACTTTCCTTAATCAAGTAGAATTCTATAAGCTTAGTTGATTTAATTGTTCATAATCAATTTTAGACTATCCCTCCCTGTATGACAATGAAAAATAATTATTCTTGGTTAGTTGGCACATAAATATTTATTTTTGGTATAAACACCAATCATCCCAAGCAACCAAAACAGTTCTTAAACTTCTCAGACAACATTAATAATTTATTCCTTATTTTCTTATATAGTGCACTTTGATCTTTCAATAGGTGATTATTAATTAAGGAAAATTGACCACAAAATAAAGAGGAAAAAGTCGATTTCTTTAACAAAATCCATCTCATCAAGAAAAAAAGCTAATTATGTGTAAGAATCAATCCTAAAGAACTCCTTAATTGATTTCTTTAACAAAATCCATCTCATCACGAAAAAAAACTAATTATGTGTAAGAATCAATTCTAAAAAACACCTTAATATTGCCCGCATACAAAATCCTTGCTTTTTTGTTATAGCAATCCACAAAAATCAACGAAGAAAAAATCTTAGCTTCAATTTATTTTCTTTTCAATTCTAGTTTTCTTGACCCAATACCCAACATGTTATTGTGTAACTCGAGGGTTGAAAATGTGAGCCATGCTAGGGTTTTTTGCTAGGAAGGACCACGCAAATACAGAATTCAAAGTAGAGTTTAATAGTCTTGTATCCGATACTTGAAGTAGCCTGTCAAGAAGGTTTGGAATTTATCTTATTCTATGTGTTACTGTTCTTGGCGAATTTGGCGGAGCCTCATGTTATATCATATGCTGTTTTGAAGTCTGTGGATTAACAACACAAACTACAATAATTTGTGAAAGCATCATTTAATTGAATATTTTACCAAAAGGCCTTGTCATCCCCAAGAGATGATGAATGTATCAGAACCCTGTTTTGTAATCCAAGTGGGCATCACTTGTGTAGAAGTTTATTCATTTCTCATATTAAATCCCAAGTTGAATTTGTTTATTTGCCCTCTTTTTCTTTCCTTTTCCCTTTCTTTATGAATTCCTGGATACAGGTGGGTCCTGGCCATGAAAGCAAAATATCAGCAACAATTTATGTGTAGCTTAGTGGTCTTTGAAAGAAAAGTTTGCAGAGCCAAATTCATCAATGGTGGGTTCTACTTTATGGTAGATTTCACATGATTTTAATTAGATTTATGGTGAGTTAGGTTCGCTAGAATAAAAGGATTAGAATTCGGGTTTGAGTTCGTACAAGAGTAAAAACGCATCATTCTAGAGAGAAAAAAAAAAAAAAAAGGGAGGGCGACATAGCTACATGAATTTGTTGAACAACAAAGCCTTAGCATTCAGTTTGACAGAATGGTGTAAAAGATCAAGGCCAGATTAAGAAAGAATTAACTCTGGAAAGAGAAGAAAATGGAACTCTTTGACAGACAAATGGAAGCGCTGACTAATTTTACCTCCCAACCTCGCAACGTGAATGCCTTAATCGCCATGACTGGTTCAACATATTATATAAATACATGGGAATATAAGCATGCTGGACCTCTCAAGTTTCAACTTTCAACACTGAAATGATGCGTTCAGACTCCGAAATATACACTGCAGATTATTGGAACCAAGTCAGATCAAGCCTAAATAACGAAGTCAAATTCTCCTACTGCTGTCTTCTCTTAGTCTTTCCAGAGCTATGGGCATGGCATGACAAATTCTCCTACTATAAAGCGTGCTCGACACTGCAATACATGTTCTCATGACTCTGTTCATGGCTGAAGGTCCAAGGAAATTGAATTGGAGCTTCTTGGAAATTACTTCCAAGTCCAGTTCGGTACCGAGTCCATACGCTCTTGTTAATGGAACCAGAGCATGCTCGGACTTGGGACGGTAAAGATATAATAAGCTCGGACTCGTATAAGCCGACTTGATTGCGTGTGTTTTGGTTAGGGAAAGAAAATGGGCACTTGGGGTTTTCCCTGGTCAACTCAACGAGCTAGCAGATTCCAGCTCTAAGGGTCACATTAATGCTATAAATCCGAGCAAGATTAGGTTCTATCATTGTGGATTCCTGTCATTTCAGAAATAATCTAAACCATTGATCTAATCATGATGTTCATTCTAGACCATTATCAAGCACTCATTCTAAACACGCATTGCATCTTGACCATTGATTCAGCACAGCTAGCCACCTTTTTACCCTATATTTAAATTATCAGGAGAGAAATCCAAATATAACCCTTAGTTGGATGAAAGTTGAACCAACAAGACATAATGCCATCCCTCCCGAGTGTGAGAGGAACCTTAGGCCCCGTATCGAGCACCGAAGCCTATCGTCTTCAGTGTTGGCTTTGCGAGGGAGTAGTTTATATGCACATGCTGAAACATACCTTGCACAGCAAATTTGAAAGCACCATTAAAGGCTACAAAGACAAGTATACCAGAATGCCACACATGTCCTACGAGCCTTGTTGCCCAGTAGATGGATGCTTCTGTGGTATTAGAATAAGAGATCCACGACTGTAATGGTGAGAATGGATAAAAAGAAGCACAATTCCCATATTCAAACACAATTATACAATTATGTGTTTCTGATATTATGATAACTGAATTTTCAAAACAATGAAAGCAGAAAGTGCTATGTTTGCCCATGGATAAAATGGGGACATGAACATTTTGACAGTCTCTGCTCACGAGGTTCCACAAGGTAAAACCAGTTTGGGATAGAGCACAACTAGACATGAGAAATACTTGTTTCATTCATCGAACTCATGCATGTGGTCTAATAGATAGTTAGCTGCCAGTTCTTCATTCTTGTTGCATGCAAAGAACACCTCCAATACTAAGGCTCGATCAAAGCCCATTGCTACAAGCTGCCAAATTGACTTTGTCAATGTAGACCCGAGGAAAAGATAGTTTAGATCATAGAAAATTAGAGACTTATAAGGACTTCTGCTTTTCTGCATGTGTACATGCTCTTGAGCATCGAGAGCAGAAAATTATCATCTCATTAAATGCACAATTTCAAGGACATCACATAACCATGGAAGTAAATTTTTAGCGATGTATGCAAAAGACAATTCAAGGATTTCAATGCATGTGGCATGTGGCACGTGGCACGTGGCATGTGGCACGTGGCACGTGGCACGTGCCATGACCACCTAGCACCTAAAGTGCAAATCAAAGGTTAACGGAGGCATAGAAGCACTGGAAAAAGGAAAACAAATATCAATCAAATTTAGCAGATGCAGTCCCAACAATACTTTTCAAGGCATGTATGAAAAATGCAAGCGACCAAGATAACTTCAAAACTGTGATTCGGCTACAAATTTTAAGCGAAAAATGAAACAAAGCACCAATAGTCAAAGAATAGTGTCAAGTGATGAACTTACACGGTCTATTGCTTCACGCTCCTCAGGGGTGACAGTCACTGTTTGTGGCACCGCAGAAGCTAATTGGCCAAGCACATTCCTGATTATCCATAAATAGAAGCAATTTAGTATCACATGCAAGGAATTCTGTGCATATCATTCTAAAAACAGATTCATCTCACCCCTCTCCTTCAACAGGTTCATTTATCAAGCGCAGGAAATCAGGCTGATGCTCTTGAATGAGCCGCATCAAGTGTGGATTTTGCTTCCCTAGCTCCTGAAGCATAGGCTGCAATACATTAAAAGTCATTGATCGTCTGTAGGTTAGCACCTTAAAGTATGGCAACAAGCAGGAAAAAACACATAATCAGAATCCTACAAAGTACCTGTAGGATTTGAGGGTTTGCTTGCACCATAGCTCGCAAGGCTTGGAACTGAAATTAAGGAGAGGGGTCTATAAAAGCTTCAAGCAAATTAGTGAATGTTACACTAATAATAAAAATCTAAAATACCTGTTGGCTGTTGCGTAAGAAATCCAAGTTGCCTGCACCAGCATTAGAACCCGTACTGGGTAGGCCCTGGTTCCATAACAATGATATTCATCAATTGAACCACCCTGATGAGGCCTGGAAACTACAGATCAAAGAAATACATACCTGTGGAAAGAGATCTAATGGATTTGCATTTGGTCCACCACTAGGAGGTGCAGCTGGTTGCTGAGCCTGAGCTGGAGGATTTACAGCGACACCACTTGCTGGACCTTGGGCAACTGGTGGAACCTCAGCTTGCTCTGGAATACCCTGATATTACAATTCAAATACTAAATTGACTACCACCATACTAGTAAATAAAGAAAACAAAACAAGTGGGAGTAAAATACACTTGCAACCAACTAAAGTCTCACCAAAAGAAGAAGAAATGTTAAAGCTCTTATCAGTACAAAAGTGTTGATCTCATTATCACTAATTAGCATAACAAAATGTTGATGATTTATTTCAAGTACATAAACCATATACACATAGATGTAATGATGGCTTCTCATGAATGTTTCCATTTTTGCGAAGGGGGATTATTGCCTAAGTCTAGATCTTTGGCTGGCCAATATATTGCCATTAAGGCTTGACATTAAGCAACATATTGCTATTAAGGTTCAACAGTATTATCCAAGAAAAGACATTGAGAAGATGGGGGAGGGAGAGCTCAAGATGAACAAATAATATCAAAGATCAGACAATATATACCAACACTTTTTAGTTTTCAATTAGAGAAGAAAAAATGAAAGCAACTGAGAATAAACTAGATCCAGTCACCAGGTTACAGAATTATGGACTCACAATTGTTCAATGACTTACCGAGTATAGATATTCAACAGCTCGCTCGGGGTTGTTGAATGCAGCACGTAGAGCACGAACAACAGTCTCTCGGTTCCAACTTCCTCCACCCATATCGAGAATCTGTTGAATGGTTGCTTCTAAGTTACTTCCTGCAACAAGATTTGAAGCCGCTTGCCCATACATGTCTGCATCTGAACTGCTACAATAACAAGAAAATATCCAAATATATAAACATATAATAGTGGAATCTCCGATTCTGAAGTGCTTCAATGACAAGAAAAGAAAAATATTACATAACAATGGGAATGCATCAAGTGTTCAAATTGTTATGAATCATTTTACTACCTCAAGGCCAATTTAATGATTTATTATAATTGGCTAGTAACTGGTGCATGACCCACCAATAATTTTGATTAGTATTTCTTATTAAGAGCACAGATTTGTATATTTTATCATTTGGTTATTAAGAAACCTCACAAATCTACATCCGTCCAGAATAAGTATTCTCGTATTAAGAGAGAGTTTTCACTGATATGAGGTTCAAGAATTAAAAAAAAAAAGCTGTTTCCTTTGTGATTCTAATTGAAATAGGTTATCTTCTATAATTTTATGTAACTTTAAATTTTTCATAAAAGAACTCAACGAATCACAGGAGCTTGTGATAAATTTCAATTCACTGCTTAATTGAGAAATCTTCCATAGTCAAGATTTATTATTTACAGAAAAAAATTAACTGACAAATTTCTTGATTAAATGAAGATTTACTACCAAATAATAATGAAAGTTGATTAGGCTATGTATTTTTCTGCTGTTGACATTTACGCTACAAATAATTTTCCCATTCATAGGGTTGAATATCACATATTATAGTGTTCGTTGAACATTAAAATTAAATATTTAAATCTGTATGCAAAATAGACTGTTACACTAATAGCAAAACCAAAGAAAATAACATGAGCAACAATGAGATTGGTTGTCGTTTTCTAAAATTTCAGCTAACATGAGAACTTTAAATGATTTTACAAGCCATGGTGATCCATGATGTGGACAAAAAAAATTAAAGTCCTACTAAAATAGAAAAAAACCAGTAAAATTGTTAACAATGCAGAGAAAAATAAATAAAAGATACATACTTTGCAATCATTTTTTACATTTTTATTAAAAAAAATGTGTTAAATACATATTTATATAAAAAAAAAAAAAAAAACTGCACAATACAAAGGAAAAATTGAATAGTAAACAAACAAGTGAAAACATTCTTTTACGGATCCTTTTTTTATTACTAACCCTTTCTATTAGGAAAAAAAATCACATACAAAAAAAATTCATGTGCATGACTTGTGACATAAAAGCTAGGAAATGAAAAAAGGAAACCATCTAATCCATGCTAAAGATGAGTTGATAAAGATAATCCAGTTAATTGAATTATGAAGGCTGTAGATCATGAAACTTATATAGACCAAAACACATGTGATCATGGTATCAAACCCCTTAACAGTGATAATAAAGATTGGTTAAAACTAGTACAAGAAAATACTCACAGAGCTGAAATAACTACAGAAGGACTGGATTCAGCAGCGGACTGAGGCCTGCAAGATTCACAACTTCAGAACAGAAAAGACCAGAAAATACAAACCCAAGTAATGGCAGAAAATGCAAACATATTCTGACATTTGAACAAAACACAGAAGATAGTAGAAATAGGCTGTAAATTCAACACCCACAATGCTGCAGCTGGGACAGCAGCTTGAGATGTTGATGATGGTTGGGTCACATTGGAAGGCAAAGAACTTGTAGGTTGGGCCTGTGAGCAAGCAGTTGTATTAGTTTACCTCAGAAAGTGACTTAACAACAGAAATTGAATCATATTGCTAACAGAGCATCTGTTATTGCTGCTTGTTGCGAAAATAATGAAAAGCAGAAAGAAGGATGCAAAAAAGTTCAAGATCTTTTATTTTAGCTACAAAAAGATATCCTCTTGCTTGATCAAGATATCTAATAAATGGGTGTTTGTTAAACCAATAACATTAAAATGCATTTATAAATATTGGTAGAGTGTCATTTCTTCGAGAGCCTTTGAAAGATCAAAGTCACATTTAGATTTTAGAGTGTCCATTGCTTGAGGGATGCTGGGGGCATGGCATAAACGATTGATAAAAATCAATAATAGGGAACAGTGTGCTGACATCATTCTTGGGGTGTGCTTTACAGAATTAGCATGGATTGTGGCTCACTTGGATCATGTCAGACACAATGGAACTAGATCTGAATGTTTTAAGCAGCAGGACTGGAGAGTTTTGCAGAGGCAAAAGGGACCTCTGGTGTTTGCATTCCATCATCCGAGGTGAAAGCAATAAAAGAGCATTCAATGGGGAAGAAGTAGATTGTGGCATTATAATTTTAGCATTAAGAAATTACTTTTGAAACTGTAGACAAACTGATACAGCAAAAATCAAAACACAGAGAGTGTCTGTGTTAAGCATAATAAATCATGCATGCCAAAGCATCTCTTCATAAAAGTTAATAAAGGAATGCACCTTTGGATTCTGCAACCAAACAAATAAATGTAGAGACCATTTTACACTTACTAGGGTTGGTGGTGCTGCTGTTGCAGTAGAGGGTCCGCCTGATGATACCTTACTCTACACATGTTTGGGCATATGCATAAATCAGTAAGCATAATTTATAAAATTTCTGGCATCACACTAAATGAAAGTGTAATAATGTTATTGATTTTACAAATCAGAGTGTGACTAAAATACACTACATTGGACTTAAAATGGCAAATCTACCATCATTTTTCATCACTATGACAACAAGATTTACCATGTACAAATATACATATGTAGAAAGACAGCCTTAGGCAGCCCCCAGTCCAGCTGTCCACTATTATTGTACCACATTGATACTTAAAATTCCATTTCACGAGCTATAAAAATTTCAAACGTCACTAAGGAATTCATATACACCATTAGATAAGTTCAGAAAAATACATTTGGTGGTGCTGCTGTTGCAGTTGAGGGTCCGCCTGATGATACCTTACTCTACACATGTTTGGACATATGCATGGATCAGTAAGCATAATTTATAAAATTTCTGGCATCACTCTAAATAAAAGTGCAATAATGTTATTGATTTTACAAATCTGACAGCATGACTAAAATAAACTACATTGGACTTAAAATGGTAAATCTACCATCATTTTTCATCACTGTGATAACGAAATTTACCATGTATAAATATTCATATATAGAAAGACAGCCTTAGGCAGCCCCGTGTCCAGCTGTCTACTATTATTGTACCACATTGATACTTAAAATTCCATTTCACGAGCTATAAAATTTCAAACATCACTAAGGAATTCATATACGCCATTAAATAAGTTCAGAAAAATACATTTGCAGCACAGAAGCAGCAAAGCCACAGCAACTTACTTTATAAGAAAAAGCTGAGTAAATGAATGTCAGCATTACAACGTTGGCTATTTTCAACGAAGGGCTAATGAACCCAACCCTTGAGGTACAACAATACAGCCTTAACAAATGCACTATAAGAATAGCAACAAAATATTAATAATATTATTAAGCTTCCCATATTTCTTCATAAGCAATAAACTAAAATATGCATAAGTCACAAAACAAACCCTGCCAGCACCCCTCTTAACTATTTTTGTTTCTATGCAAAATGAGAAATAACGAAAAACCCCTACCAGACAAACCCCGCCGCATATAGAGCCAGTCCGGGAAAATTTTCATCATCTTGACATGGGAAATAGAGAATGAAACAAACAAGCAATAGTATTTTTAGTGTATAAATATCAAAATTCTCTAAGTGCATTTATTGAACATAACCGAACTTTCAAAACAAGGACTAATTGTTGGCTTTATGCTGTTATGTATATTCAAAATTCGCAGCATTTCCTTCCACTTAGAAAGCTTCCTTTTATCACTAAAATTAGGAACGAAAGCAAGAAAACTCACCTTGCTTAACATAACAACAATAAAACTATTTTCAGCAACTTTACTTTCATCCAATGTTGTATCGTCTTTAAGTACTTTCCCTTGATAAATCAGCATCTGCTGCGCCGCCGGATAAACATCCGCTCCCTGTACATTCTCTATGTTTTTCTTCACTTCAACCACCTAAATTAAATTAAATTAAGAAAGGAAAATTACTAAAATTAAACTAAACAGCTGAAAAAATAGAGAAAAAAAAACGTAAAAGCCTGAATAACCTAGAAAAAAATCGAAAAAAAATACACCAAATTGAAATTAATTACTGAGATTAAACCCTAAAACAATAATTAATAGTTTACAATCAGTATAATTAGCGTGAAAATCGAAGAATTAAAGCGACGAAAGGGAGATGAATTACCGTATCTTCAGGTTTGACTTCGATCTCGAAGTTAGTACCCTTCAAAGTCTTTACAAAAACCTTCATTATCTTGAATCCGAATAATAGTCGATTATTCCTCTCCGGCGGGTGAACACTGATCTCCGGTGGCCGCCGGATAGAGAGAAAGAGAGTAGAGGAAGAGGCAAAGTAGGAGTCGATGAGAAATTAAAGAAGTGGGCTTTGGTTTTGTTGATATTAGCTGGACGAACAGGGGTAGGAATTGAGTAACGGCTCAGTTTATTTCTGAAACGGTGTGACACCCAATTATTTGACGGCACGTGCAGAGATGTGGAATTTGTGCAACGTGTTGTGCTTTTATTGGGTGGTTAGGAGTGAGAGGAAAAAGGAGAAGAAAGCGTTTGTCTACGTGAGCAAAGCGCGCAGAGAAGTAAAGATAATCCGAGTTAGGTGTAGATCTGATAAATTTGATAAAATTAATATTTTATATTATTCGTATAGAAATAATATGTTTTTAGGGAATACTTTGATTTGATTTGATTGTTGGAACTTTTGATTTTTATTTGTATTATTAATTAACTATAAAATTAAAAGTTGGGTGTTTTTCACTCAGTTATCATTGTTTACACATTTACAAAACAGAACAGTGTGGATCTCATATGCTTTTTTTTAATAATTTATTTTTTAGATGATTAAATCCTAATTAAAAATCAATTGCTTTAGATTTTTTAGTTAATGATAAAATTTAAAAAAAAAATCCCGGATAAAAAAGACGTCAAACATAGATGACGTGTCATAGATTTTAATATATATATATATATATATATATATATATATATATTTAGGTCCTCAATCTTTCAAAATAACACAAATTATACAACTTAAATCCCTTTAAATTAAAAAAATCAATTTTGGTATAAAAATTTATTTGTATTATCCTTCGGTCCTTGAATAAAAAGCGAAGAGAGAGGGGTCGTTGGATTCCAGTAATAAGAAAAAAAATCATCATTCAAGTTATTTTTTACCACTAAAATGGATTTCTTTTATGTTCATGAGTTCCATAAGATAAAAGAAGCTTAATGGTGGTTTTTTGGTGCCTCAATATCTCCTAAAAAGAGAGATCTAGATTGAGAAAGATAAATCTAAAGTGGTTTGATTTCGAGTATGTTGGTCATTTTTTTTGTTTTTTGACTATTTTTTGGTGTTTTAAGTTGATTGGTTGGTTTGTGGGTGTTTCAAGGATATTAACGAGGTATTTTTAGATTGAAATAACTTTAAAATTAGGTATTTTGGCCAAAAGAAACATTCTTTCAACTTTTTGGCCACCACAACAATGGTTGGAAACTAGGCTGCAACGTGTTGTCTGTGTATTTTAAAAAAAATAGAAACGAACGACAAGTTGTCCATCTATTTAGAAAAGCAATAATAAAATAAAACAATCAAGCTCAGGCACACGAGCCTGTGTTTGAAGGCCTACCCACACACCTCCAAGGTTGTTAATTCCATTCTGTTTCATCCAGAATTGCTAAAACATTTCATACCAATTCAAAAAATAGAACAATTTTCATCTCATTTCAAATCTTAATCCGTTCCGGATTTTCCAAATAAATTTCGAGCGGAATGTTCTGGTTTCATTTCACGTGTTCCGTTCTGGGGTTGAAAAGCCATTGAATCAAATTGAACTCGGTTCAATTTGATTAATTAAATCACTCAATTATAAAAAGCTTTTTTTTCATTACTATTTTCAATAACAATGATATTAATTTTTTAAAACTAGATTTATCACTAATATATATGGTTTATATTCATGTTATTTTTTTTTCATATTTATACTTTGTAGGAATTTGAGCAAAACAAGAGATACTTTAGATCCCATTAGCCTTAATAATATTGATGTATTGAATGAATGAATTTGTGAAGAACTTAACCTTCTTGATGGAGATGATATAGGTTAGGAGACTATTGAAACACCTTTGTTTACTTTAACTTTAGAGAATGAAGAGATATGTTTTAATGACGAGAATGAGCTTGAAATAATCAATTATTAGAATGTTTAGATGATAACTTTCCCTACATACCACCACAAGATCAAG
>Ga0307511_10005914_pt1 | contig 12369 bp, 8 predicted proteins | sample 13_EM_MG_FD_200266 | JGI IMG/M metagenome (GOLD analysis project Ga0307511, IMG submission 200266) | Populus trichocarpa ectomycorrhiza microbial communities from riparian zone in the Pacific Northwest, United States - 13_EM | ecosystem: Host-associated > Plants > Roots > Unclassified | place...
GAGGAGAAATTGACTTGGAAATATATCGATCTATTGCTGAGCTCCAGTTAGGTATACCCTTATTAATTCTTTTTTATATTTTGTAAATCAGTACTCGTAAACCTTTATCAATTCAAGTACGTTATACTCCAAATCGAGGATTTATTTAAATTGCCCGTGAGCGGTACAGTGGGTATGCCGCCCGCGAGCGGCCCAGAACATATACCTGGGGTGAAACTAGTTGATATTTTGCTCGACCATAGGCCTTCGCCAATTCGAGTACAAGTCTTTTATTCACCACCCGTTTGTCACCGTACCATGTAAGAGCCCCATTGAGGCACTCCGATGTAAAAAAAAAGGTATTAACTGACTTCCTTGCGATCACGAAGGGAACCCCACCGGGAATTCATCACTCAAAACTCGTCTACAAGCTTTACGGCCAGTAATCACTGAAATTGTCCGGGTTTCTGGTGTTGCCGGCCTTTCTCTCGGCGTTCTCCATCATGGGGAAATTATACATTTTGACAATTTCGGGCATCGAGATATCAGTAGGCAATGCATTGCCGATGAAAATATATCGTATATCACTGGGTCATTAGAGTGTCATGCAATGTATGTACGTACAAAATCCAATATTTCCAGTTCCAAGTCTCGCATAGATCGAATATTTACCTGCGGCTTGGGGGGTTTTTGGGGTCCTCTTCCGAATAACTTCTACAGAACACATTAAGTGCTGCAAGAACATGGTCTAGTGTATCCAGTGCTCATCAAAATACCTACAGTCATCACACTCCGTCAATAGACCTGGTCATGTATTTTTATTCATGGTTCAGGACCCCCCAGAGATATGAGGGCCCACCAAGATGAAATGCAAAGTCTCTAGCTTAGGTACAGTACCCTGGTCTATCCCATAGGTTAACCCGACTAGATTTTCTGAGGTAATCTTTCGTCTGGCGGGAGTCGACTCTATTTCAGAAGGAATTTTCATACTCTGAGGTAAACTCTTTGCAATAGTCCAATCTGGCCCATGCACTGCTTTGCCTTAGGCTTCAGGGTAATGGTCGGAGCTCAGGGTAAGAGCAAATACTCTGCTGAAAATACTGCTTTATGGTGGCGCTCTTCAAGCTACACTGAGTTCGTTGCCGAATGGTTATGGTGGACTGGCTCGATGTGGAATGTGACTGGCTGTCGAATAGTTGATTCCTCTGAATGCGTTCAAAGTAATGACTGAGTATTACGTTGGTAACTAGGCAAAATTACATCTTCGTATACAGCGTAATGCGATACCGAATTCAAAGAATACTGGGGCACCCGCCATGTGTTGTGTGTGTCGTATATGTGAAAGCAGTAGGGTAGGTATGAGGCAGGAATCATCTACTATAGCTAGTATTCTGATGTCGATTTGGTACCTTGGATGTGTGAGGACAATCTGTAGGGGGAAGTTGAAGTTATATTGGGATTATGTGGACACATGAGAGTGGATCTTGGTTAATTAAGTGAGTGCCTCTGGGTGAACTCCGGATTTGTAGCTATGAAACATTACGTATTGTTCCTCACCTAGATGGAACGGTTCAGGGTAACCCTAAATGATTGGGTTTGTGTTTTGGAATAAGGTGAGCGGCGAGCCGTGAGTCCAGTGAAGGAAGTGCTACAAGAGAGAGAGAGGGAGAGCAGAGGAGAGAAGTGAGCTCTGTATTGATCTCATCTAGACTGATGGAAGTAATCTGAACTGATGTGCAGAAGAAGCATGAAATGCATGAGTTCGGAAGTAGATTCCCATGAGCATATGTGGAATAAGCCCTTATGAGAGATCATACCTAATGAGCTTATAGGTGGGTCGGTATGAGGCTGGGTGAATAGACTCAAGGTTGGTCAGCTCGGTTATACTGGTATAGCTAGGTTGGGCGGAATGACATGTACTGCATTCTAACACTCTCCGCTGCCGATAGATAAGTGATGGAATAGCATTGAATATCAACGTTGAGGTGTAGTAATTGGTCTGGTCTGGTTTTACTCAGGCCTACAGTATTTGCTTCACTTGATCCACATCGAAATCTTTTTTGGTTAACTCAATACTCGCATTCATACTACCCAGTAAACGCATCCCCGGGTGGGGACCCGGCTGGATGATCCAACCCCCCGGCCGTTTCAGCTGCTATCTCTATGTATAAATATTGCTCACTATATGCCCCTCCCCCTTGTCCGCCCCCTGCTCACTCACTAAGGAACTGATAAACCTCCGCGCACCATGCTTGGTCGGTCCAGATCTCTTCTATCTTCCGCCGCTTGCCATCTCCCACTTCGCCGCATTCCGTGATGTGCGCGCTGTTCTGGGTTACTCCGCATTTGCACTTCCCGTCCCCCGCCTTTCCGATATGATGTAACCAATGTCTGAAGGGGCCCCGATCTGTCACGATGTATGTCAGGCCTTTCAGGGCTTGTCTGTCCCAGGATTTCACCGGACTGCTGTGTTGGTATAGAGGGTGAGCCTGCTTAATACTAGCCGGTGTTGCAAGGTTGGGCTTTTGCAATAAGCTTCCATTCAGTGCCTCCAGCTTCGCTCGGTAGTTCGCCTCTTCGTTCCCCTTCACCCCGTTGTGACCCTTCACCCATATTAGTGTGACGTCTGCGCCCTTCCCCGCTGCTTGGCATCTCTGTTCTATCCAAGATGATGGTTTGTATCTCTTGAGGTTGAGTATCCTCGTGATCCCGCCTTGGCTGTCTGAGGCTAGAGTCCTGTATACCTCCTCTAAGCCGATCGCTAGGCTTAGGAGTTCGGCGTCCACTACCATAGCGTAAGTTCCTAGCCCTTGACTGCTCCGATATCCAGCGGCAGCTTTGTAGTCCTGGATCCTGCTCCCGTCCGTGTAGCCTGTCTGGTCATCGGGGGAGAATTCCACTGTCCACTCCCCTCCCCCCATCCCACTTTCGTTTCGTTTCAGCGGTATCAGCTTGGTGTTCTCCTCGTGAGCCTTTGATCATGTTCCAGGTGCTACTCGCTCTCGCTACCCTGTACTTCCAGTGTTTCTTCTCGTTCAAGTTTACCCCCAGATGTTCTCAGTCCGTCCAGTCCTTCCCGTGGTCCCACGATAAATTGAATTCCTCCGCTGCTTGTTCCAGTTTCTCTGGCCCATCACTGGCCTGCATCGAAAAACTTGATGATTAGGCTATCCCATAGTGGTAGAGTAGAAATTCGCTTAATTTTCTTTGAAGCCCATAAACTAATTCCCTTTACAGTCATCAATAAATTTCAATTTCCATGTTTCTGTTGATATTCCATGCATAAGCTCCGATGTGGGGAGAACCGAGACTGAAACTGCTGATCGGTTCTAAAATTCCAACATCAGCGGTTAATCTAGCTCCACATCCTCATCTTCAAGCAGCATCCTTTCTTCGACTCTCATCGTGGGCCCTGTCGCTACTCCGAGGATAAGCCTGTGAACGTGACAGTCAGTGATAATCGCCGGGGTCAGGAGATAATCGACATGCATAAGATTACATACATTCGTGCAACCCCCGTGAACAATAACGCGAACAGTACGTCGAATATAACATACCCGAGTAACAAGAGGGGTTCATCGGCCATCTCGTTCTTCTGAATCTAGTCCGAGGGACGTGATTGCTGTAGTGGACACTAGGAAGCTTCAACTCGGAAACGAAAGTGTGAAATCGATCAGTTGAGATGAATAAGTATGAGCGGAAATCCTCGCAGTTGTTTTGGGGGAAACATAAATCCTAAACGTCTTTAGACAATATTATATATAGTCTCTAGTCCGTACTAAGCCTTTAGGAGCACACACGCGTAGCTCTGACGTTTTGAACTCACTCATGCCGAGCTCACTTAAGAGAATTACTAGTGAATTTGGCAAAAACGATATTTGATAGCAACAAATCACTTTCCGGGTGCGTGGCTATGCGGTACGCGATTGGCTGGCGCAACCCCTTTTTCTTCAATGTTCAAAACGCACGAATTATCTGTGTTGTGCTTCTTACATATCGTATAATGATTGGCGAAAGGAACATACTATAATTAAAAGTACAGGACCATGGAATGTAAAATAGTATAGGTGAAGGGGGCCGGTGGGTGGCTTGCATCTGGTTATTCATCATACTATGTTAGAATGCAGTGATGTCATTCCGCCAATATCTAGCTATATCGTCATAACGGAGCCAACTCACCTTGAGTCTATTCACCTAGTCTCATATGATCATACATCTATTCATCTATGTTAACCTTCATATGATGGTTCCTATCATGTATATATAACTCATGTATTTCCTCTTTTTCTGCACATTAGTTTAGATCACTTCACTCATCAAGTATCCTCCATCGGATATCGATTCCCCGCCCCATCCCTTCGAATACTACACATATTTGTCATGGAGTTGCGGTATTGGGGTTGTACCGTATTCAATATTGACGTACGTATAGTTTAATGCTCTTGGCTCATAGAGAATTAACTAGACGATGTTTTCATGCCCTGAACTACGCACGAATATTTCAGAGGTGTTCCGATGCGCATACATTGAATTATATGGGGGGAGCTAAGGACGGATCAACAGCCCCCCCTCTCAGCACTATCTCGGTCTCAGAAGGATCACAGTCCGACGGTGTGGGCGCACGGTAAATACTCATAGCTGAGATGGAACCCAAGGAACAAAAGTAACTTTTCAAGCACTGTTCCCGCCTCTAAATCTCAGACATGGATATGTAGTTGGCAAGATGGAAGAAATAAGTAAATGATTTCGTGGTGTTGGTGTTTTAGAATGAAAACTGCCTCGCTGGTAATACTTCAATATACGCGATTTTGCGCTCTAAGCATATGTAACAACCGCAACCTCCAGATCTAATTCTTAGATTACTGAGTAGAAAACCCCATTTGGCTATGGGGGACGTCGCTATCTAAGGATGCTGAATAACTAGGGCAATACCACAACATATGTTCCAGTTCCACAGAGGTTGCAGTCTCCCATGATATCTTGTCGTCTGAAATGTAGAGTTGAAAGTCTAGGTCTTGATCAATAAGGGTTATAAATTGCAATAGCTTATACAATGAGTTTCTCAATGCTTTGTGATGAGAAGCTGTGAAGCTGTTAGGCGATATCTTCAAACTGGCGGGTAGTTACCACATAATATCAATGGAAGAATGTGGAATATTACCCTTTGGCTTCTACATAGTATGCAACTTGCCTGTCTGTGGCATACTTTGGCTCTAAATTACTCTGTGGATGTGCCATCTAATAAATGAAAGATTTGCCCAGTGAATAGTGCCTAGGATTCCTCCCACATTTGCCAAAGTTGCCTTGTTTTGTCCAACTGACCCGTCAACCAAATTGAATCCGGGAACAGTTATCCCTGCGCAGGTCCAGCAGACATGCCATTTCGACCCTATTCGGGTGTACCTTCTGTCAGATACAGCACCTTGCAGGTACGCCGTAGAAGGCTTAGCTGCCGGGGCCTTATGCACCCTGTCTCCTTGAGAGAAAAAATTGCAAATGCGGGCTATTTTGTCAACGAAAAGCAAATGGGAGAGCTTTATTAAGCTTGTCTGGCCTAGAGGCTCGTGCTGGTGCAGATAGGTGCCGGGTTTCTGGGTAAAGGGATAAATATTTGTCGTATACATATGCAACCTGAAAAGCAGAAGCTATTGACCAGACGGTGGACAATTACCTGCCTGCAGCCTTCAATACCGTATCGGTGTTCCGAGTAACCACATCTCCACCAAACGACCCCGAGGTTGCTATGCTCACTCTGGAAAATTAGTGAGAATCACATCGTGCGTCAAAGATAACTCTACAGTTATACACAAGGGGTACCTATTAGACTTGGGACAACCATAGCCAGGCTAGTCAGGCACGAGTAACTAAGTCAGGCCTAGGATTCCGCTGGCCAAAAACCGAATCTAGGATCTTGGTTGCAGATATCTGATATTTTTTCCTGGAACCTATGGTCAGACATCCTAAGACGTGGAAATGGCGTAGTGAAATCTAACGGACTTCAGGGTGCTTCTCGGACGCAGGCGGCAGATACTTCCTCACGAATTTACTAGAATGAGCAATGGATATTTCAGATATCTTCAAGTGTGCCAGGGTTATATTGGACAAACGAGTGTATACAGTCGAACCTCTAATAGAATCCTCTATATATGCATAACCTCTCTGTTAGCATAGACCCTCCCAGTCCCGACCTTATGCAGATATAGAGGTTCGACTGTACATTTCTCAAACAAAAATCAACGAGCGTTTACATTTCTGAAGCAAAACTCAATGAACATACGAATCATCATCAATCCTGGCCATTGGTAAACCGCAATTGCCCGCACTTGTTCCTACTGCAAATCTAGCGGTGATAATGAGCTTGGGATCCTGGCACTGGTAGTACGATTGGGTATATACACGTCGACCATTATTGAACCCCAAAGGTTGACCGAATCAGATTGACGGCGCCGGGGTGAGAGAACGCCTGTAACATCCGTCCTCCCATGCCGGGCTGTAATCGTCTGGTGTTCCTTCGCGCTGCTTAGGAAATAACCTAGTGTGAGCTCCACTCCCTGCTAGGTCTGTTACGAGGAACCAGGATAACTCAAGTCGCATGGTCTACAAACATAACAACTCTCATTGCCAGTACACTGGGAACAGTCGTTATCCATAGCTCTTATTTCAATTTTGGGGTAGGTATGATGATAATGGGTGGTTGCAATTGGATGGGTTTCTCGAGGTATATATCAGAATGGAGGGAAGGTGTTTAGCTGGGATGAATTGAAGGAAGTGGGTGCTTCCATGTGTTTATATACCCCCCACACGGGTTCAACTAGACTACTCTGTAATTGATTGCAACGGTGCAAGCGGCGGAGTCTGCGTAGCTGTGGGGTGACCAGAATTGCGCGATTATCTATTAGCTCCGTGCGGTACTGAACCCCGAACCATAGAGCCTCAGAGACCGCCATCCCCATGTATCACGATGCGAAAATAACTGACATCTCACCTTATCCATTGGCCAAGAGGCCGCATTTCTGAATGGGTCAGAACAGCTTCTTTCATACCCTGCACCATAGCCGTCGGGATACCATTTCAACTGTCTCATATGATTGATGACAGACTTGTGATCGAACCTCGATCCCTTTCCCTAAGGTATCTGCTAGCGGGGTGGGCATTTGTTGACCGTTATAGTTGTGGACGGATTTACATCTTTATGTTTAGACGTTTTGCAAACAAACTGGTCGATCCGAATTTTCTAACATATGCTGGGTATCCAATGCGTAAATGTCGAGACATGTTTGACTAGTTCATATTTCACAGGTGCGAAAACACAAACAAAGTTGCAAGACACCGCTACAATGTATTTGTTTGGTATCATAGCTACCAGGTCATAATACAGTTTGCTGTTCACAAAGGTTGCAATCAATGTGTTGCACTGACATTGGTTTAGAATATATCGAGTGTTGTCACATGTGACAAGACCTTGCATACCCCGAATCACCACATACGGACCTCAACTTCAAATTGTGGTTAACTTTCGGTGATCATGCAATCTCATTGCATCATAGGCCTTGGCCCAACGGGAGGTGATATCTTAACACTGGGGGAAAACTCCGACCTTTCAAGCGAGAAATGCCTGCTTTCCGAGAAATTCTGAGATAGTAAATTTTTTTTTTGATGTCTATACGCCTAACCAGCCTAAGGCTATGCGGCGCTCTGAGATAGTATGTTTACGTTGATTGGGGATAACAACCTCGGGACCCTATTCTAGGTCTTATTGTAACTTTTGATGATTTCTGCCTAGGCAGCACCCCACGTCCAGAGTAGGTATATATTGCGTGTCTTATGTGTACGTTATACAATTACCTAGGCTAGGTCTATCTTGGTTGAATCTAAAAAGGGTTGGCCGGATCAGCCTTCTAGCACGATTGACCTAATGGGTATGGTGAGCTGTTAGGTCTATCATGAAGTTGTGGGATAACTCATGCTATAAGGCTTTGAGAGCTACTGCATTGCTCTAAGTAGCCTGGTTGGCACCACATCCCCAGAGGTGGTGATCTATGTCTATTTGGTGGAGCCGAAATTGGAAAATGAATTCACGTCTGAATCTTCAGGTATACCGGTAACTCTTACATAGTAGGATGTCTCAGTTCCCTGTGATCGGTCGGTCGGTTATTGAATTCATGGACTCGATTTCCATCCTCCGGTCCATTTGTGATTATCTGTGCACACTTGTTTCACATGGTTCTTGTCGTCAGATTGAGAGTGATTGAAGGAGTTGAACCTGTACAGGCACCTATGCGAGAATGCATTTGGTATAGGCATTGAAATTTCACCTCTCCTAATTTACCAAACCATGGAATTTTGCGCGGCCGTTGTGGGGAAATGTAAATAGCCGTTATTGCATTCCCTGACTGGCGACAAGCTGGTCAGTCATGATGGAGGTGTAAATGCTCTAGTATAAATGCATATATACTGTATATTGCCCACGCAATACAGGCTAAGGGCGATTTTTCCGGATGCGGCGAGGGCATTTACGATTGTGCTTATATTTTCCGGGCGTTTAAAATTCTCACACATTGAATCCGTTCCCCTCTACAGCATACTATTAATACAAATGGCGGAGCTAAGTAGTATTAAGGATATCCGGGCTAAGGCTCGAGCGCTAGGTATCTTGGGGTTTATTATTGGCGTAATTGTTACCATAGTGTGAGTGTACCCCATTGGATGATCTTATCAGGGTTGTGCTGACAAGTACGTGTTTATGCATATTGTCATTAGGCTCCTGGGGGCATTTATTTGTTATGCTCGCAGGAAGGCACGACCGCTACTCGACTTGGAGCGTCGTGATGCATACATCTCTACTGACCGAGTGCGATCTTCAAGCGTGCCGGTATTCATCAGAGAACATAAAGCATCACCCTTGGGGGATGATCTTGACAGTTGTAGCAGGAGCGTATGCAGTACGTGCACCAGCTACCCTCCGCCGGTATCACCCCCGATGAGAGGACAAGAGAAATCAATTTCAATATCGATATCAAAGGAAATCTAGAAAGTTGCGACGTACACAGCCAGCAGCTCGTAGATCAATTCCTCGATTGATCTGTCGATGAGGGAACATGGAGATACTTTGCTGAAGGGCTTCAAGCAAGATCTGTGTGACTGGAGGTTGCGTGGGGTATGGTCCTGCTTCCAATCGTAACGGTTAGTGGGATTACAGAGAATATATAGCGATCGAGCGCTGTCAGGATAGCTGCTGGTTGGTACCAGGCCCGTGTATAAGAACCCCCCGAATATAAGAAACCAGATGTTGGATTGCCTGGCTCTTGTGGTCGGTAAGAAAACGTTTGTTATGGGCTAGGCGGATTATACGGGATAAAGATCCCTTGGTTCAGGGTAACTGACCCCACACATACCGTACGGATTCCTCTTTAAGCAATACATCTTCCAATGCTGAATGCATTCCGCAATACCCGATATGATGATAGATTAAAAGCACGGAATACTGAATCCACCCTCTTGTGTATCGCAATGAGAAGGTCAACGGCACAGACTCCGTGAAAGGACAGGCTTGCGGGATAGGCTCCTAGGATAAACTCCAGTAGATTTTCGTTTTTCAAAGTTAATTAATTATAATAATAATGCATTGAATTCAAGGATATAGTAACTAGTATATGTGCCATGAACTAAAACATTGAAGAAAATCAAAAAAAGGGGGTATATTATAACTAGAATTGTGGCATACAGAATCTACTACTTATATAGAATAGGCGTCCAAGACTATCACATCTCGGGAGTTTGATAACTACCCTTGATTCAGTTTCCAATAAGAGGTATTAAAAAATATCCTGAAGGAAGTACATAGCAACCTTCAGTACAACTTGGTGAAATCCCGGCATATTTCTATCCCGTTTCAGTTGAATTTCGATGGTGTTACCGTGGATTTTTCTGGTCATCAATCCACACTTCCGGCTTGTTGGCTATTGGTCTAGGAATTCCCGGTGTAGTTGGAGGTTCACTAGCCTTGTTTGTTGATGGAAGATATTTGTTTTTATAATCTTGATAGCTGCTTTCGAATATCTATTTTGTTTTCTGCTACAACTGCCTCCCTCTGATTGTTGAACTTGCAAAGTTCTGGCTCTACATACTTTATGTATTCTCCTTTATAGAGTACTTACTGCCACATATGTGGATTGTCATGAAATCTGATAACAAGAATTTGAGCTTACCAATAACTTCAAGGTAATATACACTACCTCTTCTACAAAAACACAATCCACATCTGACTCCAATTTCAATAAGATATTCTAGGTAATGATTGCTATAACAAACACAGATGACATTCCTAGGGTGCAAGTTGTCCGCATTTGACATTGGTTGGAATCGTACCCCCATTGGTAATCAATTTACATGATCCCTTACATCTTTGTGGGGCATTTTAGTTTCCATGGCCTAAAACATTGGCTTGCATCATCAATCTCGAAACACGAGATTGGCAATCTGGCATGCTTATCGGCAGGACCGAGGGGATATCAGGTAGCCTGATGCTGTTAGAAATAAGCACTCTTCACTATGAATTTTAAGCTCATTGGCTGAGTGAAGACATGATGTGTTCGATGATGATCTAACTAAATGGGTGGTATTACCCGACATATGTAGGAGAAAACAGCATCCCGTGATATCCCAGCATCAACCGAACAATTTCATCCGTCATTTTCCATGATATTCCTCCGATCCATTCACCTTTGTAGCAGCAGACCCAATCACCCTTGTAGCAGCAGAACCCAACCATCCTTGTAGCAGCAGAACCCACTCATCATGGGCGACGGTGACCGACCAGGCCCACTCAGATGTTCTGGGGTGTAATGAGTACGGTATTTGGGAGGACACTCCAATCCAGCCGGACCTCCGGCTGGCTCATCATGGCCCCAAATGCGGCTACATATGAATTTAAAAAACATAAAAAAGAGTACGTTATCATTATCCCTCAGGAAACCCAATTAATCGAACCTGGGTATGACCCTTGCAGCGTCAGTCCATAGGGTACAAGTTGAGTCTGGATATGCGAACGCATTTATGGAGGCAAATCCCTTTGGGATAGTGGGGAACGTCTAGGAACATGGCTTGATGTAGTGAGGCGATATGTAGGTATGAACCAACTCACTCCTGGGACCCTCTTGATACCCAGGGGTTCATAGAGACCGTTCATAGACCCTCCGATTCTAGAAGGAAAGATCAAGTCTGCCGAATGAAGTGTTTGTTTTGTTTTCTCGCCCCCGGAGTTGCGCCTAGCTTGTTTCCAAGCTCAAGGAACCGGCTAATCGGTGTTCAGAAGGTGGGGAAGAACCAGACGTTTTCCAACCAACCTTCTTTTTGTGGTCGTTTGCTTAATCCTGTAATGGATAAGAATTAGAACTTTGATACTCATTCATGACGACAGATCCATCTTACCTTTGCAACATAAAATAGGGTTGAAGAAAAATGGGGCCTGGAATTTGAAGTCTATGAACAATTGGAGTTCGTCTTGTTCCACCTCAGGGACTACCTATTTGGATAATATTTTTTGCAGTAATCTTTGTTCGTTGACAATCTCTTTTTGAAGTAGTTTATTCTGACAGGAATGTGTAGCCAATGCTGCTCGTGTTGTGATGATGCTTATTATGCTTCGAGGATATGAGGATGGGCAAGAAATAAAGATGGGATTGGGTTTGCCTTTGGGTAGATGTTTGGCAACAGTTTGTAGGGGTGGGCCACCTCTAGTGTAGGTAGTGCCGGACTTCCATGGGGATCAATAAAGATTTTGCAATTGTGGCTCGTTGTAGAGAGCAGACCGAGACCTTGTTCTCGTCCCCAGACCGATTTATTTTTTGCAACCAGTGCGTGCCAGACTACAATGCATGGTGGTTATCTGTATACTAAATAGATATTTTAGCCCTGATTCGAATGTTTTGGGAGTGAATAGTCTACGTACGGATTCCATTCGCCGGGACACAGTTAATCTGGCGTTCATCAGCCGTCCATCAGCCGTCCATCAACAAGGCTAGCCACCCATTTCCATTTTTCTACTACACATGTTAGAGCTTTTTCTACCACTTCCATGCATGATGGACCACAGATACATACTATTTGGATTTCCGTATTGATTTTGAGCCACTTGATGACGCTGGTCTTCCGGCCCCCGTTAGGGTAGGTATGTGGGGACCTGTGAGAGGCACCTCATAGGGGAGTCATAGTATACGTACGTAGTTACCATATGCACGATTTGTATGTGAGTCTTCAAGGAACGGTGAGACAGATTATGAAGTAAGTAGTGGAGGGCTTATGCGTGTTTGCCGAAATAGGCGTTAAAGTATATAGCATTAAAAGAAGTCTTGATGTTAAAAAGAAGCATTGATTCTTATTCTTGGGAAG
>Ga0307511_10005915_pt1 | contig 12367 bp, 12 predicted proteins | sample 13_EM_MG_FD_200266 | JGI IMG/M metagenome (GOLD analysis project Ga0307511, IMG submission 200266) | Populus trichocarpa ectomycorrhiza microbial communities from riparian zone in the Pacific Northwest, United States - 13_EM | ecosystem: Host-associated > Plants > Roots > Unclassified | place...
GGTCTTCCTTCGTGGTACATGGTGACGGTGAACTCCACGACCTGTGTTGGATCGAGGGAGGTTGAGGGTAACATGTTCCTGAGGTTTTTTCTCAATCTTCGCTCGAACATGGTTCACTCCACATGCGTCATTCATTAACCCCCCTACCTTTACCTTCTCCTAACATGTCTCTGGGAATATAAACTCCCTCATTCTTAGTACCCATCCCACTGTACTATGCATTGTGTAATTATATAACCTCTGTGGGGGGATGGCCCTCGACCCTTACACTGAACTGACCAGGAGTAATTCTTGTTGAATCATCTGAAAACAAGATATGATAGATTGCGGATTGGGCTCCTATGCCTGCGAAAACTCATATCCCAACCCATGCAGATCACAGAAGCTCTGGAAAAGGATACACATATGTTCCTGGACAGAGCACTTATACTGTGTGGGACACTGCAGGGCAACAATTCCATAGTGGGATGTGTCAGTGAGTCATGATTGGTGAGGGAAAGGGCCTGGTAATATTGCCTGTCAGTCACCTTGCTGAAGCTCAGTCAGATGTGATGGGATAGCCCCCATCTTGGTAGTTCAGAATACTAAACTGGCAGTTAGTGAGTGGAACAAGTACAGCTGGAGTTTACATCTGTTTACACTTTATAAAGCCAGTCTCCTTAACCTTCCTTGGTTAAACATAACACACAACAGACATATCAGAGTCACTCAAGTGGAACTAAAATTACACAGCCACATCAGGTAGGTAGCACCAGAACAAGGTTACAATTGCATAGAATGTGGAAGGAAGCCAAAAAGTGGTAGCCTCAGTAATGGAGGTAATTTCTACACAGTCCAGGCAAAGAATGCTGAGATATTTGGCAAACGAGTTAGTGGTGAATGGGGCAGTGGTTGGAGTTCAATAATGATGGGCTTTTGGTGGTGGCCACCCACCAAGGCCAGAAAATTATGTTCAAATCTAACAGCTGATGTCAAGTATGCCCTCCAGTGAGGGGGTAACCACAAGCAATTGCAGCCACTTGGATCCACAACCCATTTGGATTTTGTAACCTGGTACCTCTGAGAAGGTGGAAAAAACCTCTCCCATGACTCCCTGTCCTCCAGAAGCTCTTGAGTCATACTCACTGAACACCCATCCCCTCCCATTTCAAATTTTGTGAGATGAAAAATGTGGTCACCAGAGGACAGTCCCTTGCAAATGCAGACATACAGCCAGTTCCCATCTTGAGAGAACTGGACATCCAGGATAGCACTGTCCACTTTATCATCAATGAGAACAGCTTGAGATTGGGATGTTATGTTATACAGAATAGCTGTCTCCTCAGAAGCAAAGACAATCTGAGAGCAGTCATTGGATGAAACCAATCTGCTTGCCTGCCCAATAGATTCACTAATGGCAGTAATATCATGACAGCCACTGATAGTTGCTCCCTCCACCCCAAGATTCCAGCAGGTAAGCCTGTGCCCACCTGCCACAAGGATAGTGTCATCAACAATCCCAATGGCCTGAATTTCCACACCAACATGGATGGACTGTATCATGGTGCCCAGATGGGGATTAATGACTGTTACAACACTACCATCTCGTTGTGCTATCACCATGCGTGCCCCATCCACTGAACATGCCATCAAATAGCCTCTATAGAGGGGCTTTATCTCATTGTGGGATGGAGAACTGACAGAGCTTTCTGGATGTAACACTTGGATCCCCTTTTGGCCCCAAGTTAAGACTGAGATTGTAGTGGGTGAGAATGAGAAGTCATCAAATTGTGATCGGAGTTGGAGGGTACTCCAAGGCACATAGCCAGTGGGTGTGTTCTTCCAAATGTGGATATTGTGATCCAATATTTCACATGCAAGGAAGGATCCATCAGGGGAAAAATGCCCTGGTGAATTGTAGAGTGGTTCAGTTGTTTTGGTGTGGAAGAGGATTTTTGAACCTTGAACATCAAATACAACAACCTCTGTGTTGTTCACAAATGATGCATGGAAGGAGATTGGGGAGAAAGAGAATGCTCCATCAATGTCAATAGATGGTACAGGAAAGATTTTGGCTGTAAGGGATAAAGGGTCTGAGGTTGGCTGGAGCTCCTGGATACTGATTGCAAGTTTCCCATTGGTTTCAAAACTTGTGGCAAACTGTAGGGATTCCTTGTGGACCCATTGCACACAGGGCTGGTGATTGTTTGGCAGTTGTAGTTGACCCTCATGCAGCATCTCACCATTGAGCCCATCATATATGAAGAAATCCCTCCCATTGACCAGGGTGATTATTCCTTGGTCCCCAGAGAATGTGATTTTTCCAGTGATCTCACTCTCAATATGGCTGAGAACAACACCTGTTTGGATGTCCCAAATCTTTATACCTAGACAACTCCTAGTTATGCAATGGCTATAGATCAGAATCTGTAAGAAAATAAAAGGGGAATGGTTCTCTCACCCAAAGAAGTCCTCATGGATACAAGCCAGCAAGGTCCCATCAGGTGAAAAGGCAAGTGATTCAGGCCGTGTACCCCACTCAGGAGACTCAAAGATAGATAGTTTCTCCAGAGTAGTTGAATCACAGATTGCCACCATTTTCCTGGAACCCACTGCAATGAAGTTGCCACATGGTGACCAAGCACAGTCTTCTGCCATGTCTCCAAGACTAGCTGTACATGAATCCCACAAGGAAGGGGCTCCAGTCACAATCCTTGCCACTGGGGAGCCAACTTGTTGGTTGTATAGTTTCCAGATGAGTGATGACTGAGGGACCAGCTGAAGTGCAGAATGATATATGTGTGGTGATGACTGGCTAATGACGTCAAAGAATTCAGTCACAAAGTGGAGGCAGTCTGTGACAAGATCAAGGAGGGGGGTAGTGTCAATGGGGACCTGAATCTGACCTTTGGTTGAGTTCGGAGATCTTATTGATTGAGTTATCAGTCTGTACACACCTTGTTCAGCCATTCTACAGTTGTGATCAATGCATGTGCTGCTTCCCTAACAGCACCAACAATACTTAAAACCTCCAGCCAGAAGACAAATTTCCCCTCTAGAAAGCAATGCAGTGTAGAAACCACATCCATGGTCAAGTCTGTCATCCCAATAAGGTGCTTGTGCCATGATCTGCATGCATACTCCAATGCCCCAGGGATCCCACTCTTCCCAATCTTCTCTGATAAATTATCCACATCAGAATTCATGGCATAGTCAGGGATTGAGCACATATTCCTCTCCAGTGACTTGTCCATAAGCTTGAGGCATCTGAGGACTAGCTCAATGTGATAATCAGGGGAGATATAGAATTGTGTATCAACACAGCGAGTGGGATCTGTGATGAAGTCGGGGAAGGACTTGTGAAATGGTAGAACAGGGTGATCACCATCATCATGTAGCACTAGCAAGGATTGGATTAACTTCAGGAGGGCCACAACCTCATGAAGTTCAAAGCACATGAGTGTGGTAATTGCAGATGGTGAGAGGGGATTTGTGGTGAGGACTACAGCACTGAGGACAGAACGGATCATGGCCTCATCATCAGCATCATTCTTGTTTCTGGGGAAGGCTGCATGAAGAATTGATGTATAGAGGGAGTCAAGACTGTCATATGTCTTCAATGGTGCCTTTCCCTCACGGATTGTGCTCTCTGGAGATCCCATGATGATACTAAGCCGGTTTGAGGGACCTCTGAATCCATGTTTGAGGAAGTTGACTGTTGCAACAGCATACACAAAAAAACCAGCAGCCCTTTGGCAAAGGAAGTCAAGATGTGCAACTGTTGGCCAACCCTGGGGCCAGGGGCTGAGCTTTGGTAATTCATGTTTAAAAAAGGAATGAATGTCATTGTTGATTGTGTGAGGTTCAACATTGTGGAGGATGAAAGTGTTTGTTGCATTCTTCAGCAGTGGGCCACGGAATCCAGTCATAATGTGTGTCTCTGGTCTGCTGGTGATGAAGAACTTGACTCCTGGAATCTCAGAAACTGACTGTCCCAGTACAAGGAGGATGGCAGATTCTGGGTTTTCATCCCTACATTCATCCAGGGCATCAATCACAATCACAGTTGAAATATCTGCAGACTGGAGTGGATTGATGAGAAACTTTTGCATTTGCTCATGAAGTGATTCATGAATAATGTCAGGATTGGACTGGAGGAGAGGGATGAGTGAAGACCTGAAGCTTGTGTACTTTTGTGCAAGCTGGAAGGCCAGTGTGGGGAAGATGAGTCTGAGGTTGCTGCGATCTTCAACACCCCTTGAGCAGAAGAATGAGGCACCCAAAAGGCCTTGGCCAAACATCCTTTCTGCAATGGTTTGTGCAATGGCTGATTTTCCAGTCCCAGCGAGTCCATTGAGCCAGAAGACAGGAGGTCCCTCAGGATCCTTAGCCCAGGACTCAATCTCTGTCAGGATGGTCAACCGTGTTCCCTTTAAGCACCCATTTCGATCTCCATGACAGTACCCTGCTCCACTTGCGCGGTGACAGGTGTTTAGAACAGACAATGTGGCTATAAAACCAACAGGTTAGTCCACTTTCACTTTTGTTTGGGGGGTCTAACCTTCATCCTGTTCAATGATTAGGCATGGTTGCAATCACCTGGTTCAATGACTTACAATCAGTTCAAGACCCAGGTCATGTATGACTTCCTGTTTCACAGCCTGTACCAACTGTCTCAACAAGGGGGTTATAGGAACCGCTTGGGGTCAAGACTGACCTGGTAATCTGTGAGAGCATCTCGAATCTGGTCTATGAGATTAGACACAATCTGAACGTCCCCCTCATTTCTCACATCATCTGTGGCTTCAACACGGCCCAATACTGCCTGAAGTTCACGCTTGATACCATTGAGGGTGCTAGAAAGGTACCAGCGCATGGCCTGACGAGGGGGCCAAGTGGCCAACACAAATGGATCCACATGTTTGGCAGTTCCCTGTGCATCATCCATGTCCTTTGCATCCCCCCCTAAATCCAGCTTCTCCAACTTTTCAAGGATAGTTTCAATTTTTTGTTTTGTTCCTCCTGGCTCCTGCTGGCATGTCAGGCAAAGGTTTCATCATATGCACAGGATCTAACCTCATGTTGTCCTAGCAACATGTCGAAGGAAGCCTTGGTATTTTGTTAGCCCCAGGACAAACAATGGGGATCAACAACCTACAGCCAGTCTTCCAATCTGATTATACATTGACTGCTGCTGCGAGAGCTGTTCCACGCATGTTAACGGAGTGCAACGTAATGTATTTTTCACCCACCTGGTAGGCCACAATTGCATTTCGCAGTTCATCGACAAGGCTGATCACTTCTTGAGAATCTTTCGTCTTGTCAATGAATCCCACCGCCGGTTCCTTGTCCAGTATGGCCTGTGACTGCTTTTTGATCTTATCTAAGGATCTAAACACGATATTCAAGCAGGTGACGGAGCAAACACGGTGGGGCTCACTTGGAGAGTTCTGTCCGTCTCCGCTCTTCCTCAGGATCAACATCACCCGTGGCTGTTGCGAGGATACCCTTAAGCTTCTCCAGCCATGGGACAAGTTGGTCGGCCTTCTCCTTAACATCTTTGTATTGCTAGGAGACCGTCAGATGCAGGTGGAAGCGGTGTGGGGTGACCTTACTTCATAATGTTTGATAACTGCACTGACACCGCCCAGAGCTGATTTGAGGGGGGGAAACCAGTCGGACGATTCCTTCGCTACATCCAAAAGAACCTTAACACAGTCCGCCGCCCTCTGCGCCTTTTCTGCTGATCGTCAGGACTTTCGAAGCCAGGGAGTAATCGGATGTGCTCACTCGAGCCCAGAGCTCCTCGGAAAAACTTTGGCATGAGTTATTTGCTGACCGATGGGTGCGATCGCAAGGGAGGAAGGAAGGAGGTTGTGGTGTCAGATGGAAGATCCGAAACCACGAGGCGTTCGGTCGCGTTCCCACGACGGCGTCAATGGATACGATTCATCGCGGCTGGCCATGGCGTGGCGACCAGAGTACAGAACGGACTCGTTCGCAGAATTCCGACGGCGGGCGCAACGACGGGAGTCGCAAAAAGAACGCGGTAATCGTAGGGGCCGGTACTCGCTTTCGAACTTGTCAGGTTTTTTCGGTGGTGTTCGCACTTGTTCATCTCGTTGGCACTCATTAGGTATTAATATTCGTTAAGATACTGCACCACACGCCAGTTGCCCAATCTGATAGCAACCTACCCGACCCGCGGAATCGTGCCACACGCAACCGCGCTGCCGCAAGGGTCACCGATGATGGAGGGCTGGCTTCGAACCTCACGTTCGGCGTTGGGCTGGACTCAGGGAGCGCACAGCCACCACAGCCCTCTGGTCCCCCAATCCCCGAATGCACATATTACTGTTCACGACACCCCTCCCGGGAAGTTGTTCTACCCTGAGGGCGAAGCTACCCGGGTGAGAATCAGGCCATTTGGGGAATGATCGTGAAGGTCGCTGTTGCGCCATGATCGGGGTGGTGAGTATCATGTTCAAGGACACGCCGAAGAAATGGATGGACAAACGTGTGATATAATTGAGAATGATATGAATTTGGGACTCGGACTACTTTCAGATGCTTGCTCCCTGAGAAGCGGATCCCGCGATTGAGAGGATAAGTGTGATGTCCACGGGTTCGAGGGTATCTGGCTCTCTCCCCCCCTCCCCCCGAGCTGGCTTGCTAACTACAGCGTACGCGGGGGTGTGAGAACTCTGTCACGAAATTGTGGCGAGATAACTTATCTTTGTAGCAAGCGGCTTTGTAGGATGCACTACAAACAACTCCGACCTGATATTGTAAACCACGATGGTCAACGTTCGTAGAGCGCCGGCACCCATAGCCATGCGGGAGGGCTAATGTATACACCCCCACTCCCAAACGGGTCGTGGATCGACACGCCAGGGTCAGGGCTGCTCCCGGCTTCCGAAATCCGAATCCCCGTTCCGCGAACAGATCCAACCGAACTTCCCCCTAAGGTCCCAGGTTAAGTCTTGGATGGCGTGGCTGGCTAATGGTATGAGGCGGTCAGAGCATTCTGGCAACGATTGTCCATGACGGGGGAACGGGATGTAAACGGCCAGGAAAGGGAAGCAACGATGTAATTCCAGATCTAGGGAAAAATACGTGTGTGGAAGGTAAGATAAAACTACGACGAGCCCTCACCCCAGAAGGAACGAATACCCCAGAGATGACCTCGCCTCTCAATCACCAACAGCCCCGAGAGGGATTTTCGTTATAGGCCCTTCACCAGAACCGGCTACCAGCATGAGGATAATTTTTAGCTAATAGCATCCATTTTGGGGCTGTCCGGGTGGAAAGGGGCTGGTGTGGCAATTACGGGGGAGAGAAAAGGTTGAGAGCAAGTGAACGACGACAAAGACGCACCTCGCGAATCTGTTAGCGTGAGATTCGTAACCGAGGCGCGTCTGTAGTACAGGTTCACGGCGATGAGGCGGACGCCGGTTGTTGTACGGGAAGTGTTTGCATTGTGGATGGAATATTGAACGGAGAGTACGGATACGATGGAGAGAACTGAACCGATCGTGACACCCTCAGATGCAATCAAGCCCGACCCGGTCATGTCTTGACCCACGTCCACCACCCGTCCACTCCTCAACCCACTGATTTCGATGCTGAAGCCAATACCCCCTGCTCCAACCTCCTTTGCAGGGGAGGGCGCTTTCGGAGAAGCCTAGGTTGGCCATCGTTGTAGGTGGGTTCTCTTTGTATTCATCATCGTTTGTCGCTTTACGCCCGCCGCAGGTCTCAGTCGTTCAGAAAAACGTACGAAGGAGCTCTAGTACCCAACTACATCGGCAGGGCTCATCGAGTTATATGGAAAACCGTCTCAAATATCATTCAAGAGAGAAGGTCGTTCGAAGAGGTCCGTTGCCACACTTCAGCCTGTGTGGCTATCGGTGAGGACTGAAATATTGAACGGAGAACACGGACACAATGGAGAGAACTGAACCGATCGCAACAGGCATGTCTTGAGCCACCACTGAGTACTGATCCCTTCACCACTCATCACCCCATTGATTTCGACGCCGGAGGCGATCTCTCCCGCTCCAACCTTCTTCATTGTGTAGGTGAAGGCGCTTTCGGAAAGGTATGTATAGGTATTCGCGCTCACTCCAATTTGTCGTGGCTCGCACACCGCAGGCCTGAGTCGTTCAGTGCAAGCGCGCGAAGGACCTTTACACCCCACAAGTATATTGACGAGACTCGTTGCGTAAAACAGAAAGCAGTCTCAAATGTCGTTCAAGAGAAGGTTACTCGAAGAGGTCGTTGTCACACTCCAGCCCGCCTTCAGTTTCAGCTCATCCATCGCCTTCTCATAGATTGATCACCCCTTCATTTTCAGTTCGTTATGCCTTCCAAGACGACGAGAACTGCTATTTCGTGCTCGACCTCATGCCTTGGGGCGACCTCAGACGTGAGTCCACCAGGCGGGAGAACGATTGCCCAAACTTGAGACACTTTCGCTTATTTTTATCTCGTTCCATCTTTAGTCCACTCGGAACGACTAGGTCGTCTCTCTCAAGAGGCAGTCCAGCTCTGCACCCCAGAGTTATCCTTCGCCCTCTAGTATCTTCACGACAAACGCATTATTCACTGGTGCGCCAGTTCCGCTTACCCCGTTCGGACACCATCTGACCAAAACAGGGACACCAAACCTGATAATATTCTTTTAGACGACCAATGGCACGCCCACCTGACCGGTCCCAACATCGCGGTTCATTATTTGGAACGCAGGATACTAACCGGGGTTGCGGGATTGATGGCTTGCATGGCTTTCGACATCCTCGTCGGCTCTCCTCCACAACTGCCGGGGACGCCAAATGGACAAGATTCGGCCTGTGACATGGAGGATCTAAGATATGTCATGTAAGCCGCGTTGCGGTCCTGTAGCGATGTTGAGATAACCGAGGTTCTCACCCCGTATGTTTCTTCTCATCCAAACGTAACGCTGGAACCCCGACCACGTGATGACTGTATAGTGACTTTACCGTTATGCTCTCCTTCTGCTATCGAAACTGGTACCATTTGGTACTTGCGCAAACCGGAAGAAGAGTTTGCTACCATACTCAACGCGTTCACCTACCACGCACTTCGGGTGAGGAACTCGGGGGTGGCGAGCCTCTACGGTTACGGACGGGTCAGCAAAGGGCGCTAATGGCGAGACAAGCGGAACCGTGTGCAGAGGGCCTTGACGCACTCCAGAGCCGGTATTCCTCGAAGTTAGACCCGTGTGTAAGTCCCCTGTTAAGACCGAATGGATCTTACAGTTGTGCGTAGGAACAAAATCAACTGACAACACCCGTTCGACATCAAGGCTAACCACGAGGCCGCTTTCCTGTGTTTCGAGTCAACGGTGTATGATTATATTGGGGCCCTGTCTGCCCCTCAGAGGTGGTTCAAGGCTGACGGCGATGGAATCTTGAGGTTGTGTGCGGAAGATTATTCGATCACCAAAGAAGGCCTCTTCTTGGGTATGAGAAACTGTCTTCAACCTGGGCTGAAGCGCTTACAACTTCTCTTGATAGTCATCGGGGCGTTGAGTGCGCCAGACTACACTTTATTTGTTGGTCACGAACACCCTGACGGTCAGATACGTGAAAATCCACGAGGGTGCTCGTGAAGATAACGAAACTGCTAAAATCAGGTGCATTTCGAAGCGTCCGCTTCGCCCCGAGACGGTCAGCCTTGGGGCAAACCCACCACGTCGACCTAAATGCCTTCATTGATGCTTGATGGTCTCAATTTTCGAGAGAAATCCACGACCCCATGCCGCTATGGGACGGGAGTTTCAGAAATGGCCGAGTTGCATTCGCTACTTCTTTCCTGGGTTCAGTTCAAACCAGACGCGCTGAACCCCACGTCACTCCGATACCCACCACCACAATTCACACATCCATCAACATCTTCCACACATCTGCTCGCATCCAGAAGTGGATTTTTCATCGGACAATATCCTGCTGTTTGTTTGTAGTCATCTCATTTCTTTTCGGTTTGCCATTACTGCGACCACATGAAATAGAGACTGACTTGTTCCTTTCACGACATCCGCGATGACGATTCGAGTGTTCCATATTGCGCGGAGAGGCGCTTTCAGAACCACCGACCCATAACGCGGGTGCCGGAAAATAGTCGAAGGGGCTATCAATTGCCTTGGTGCGCCGCATAACAAACTACAGAATCACAATCCAATCCTCGTGACCAATAAGACATCTCCAAGGGTATTCCCAATCCGTGGATACCAGTTTCCAAAGCCTGCAATCGCCGGGCTCGGCCCTAACTCTTCCCCCAGCGCAAAACCATCGCATCGCCCTCCTTCCTTTGAAATTTTGCCTATGATCGCCCGGACGTCCTCTTCACATGCACCCAATTTCAATATATCGGTCACCTACACAGCTTAGAGGAGATCCGATCCATCATCATTCTGCACCCGCACCTCTCATCCAGGTCGAGTTCGCTCGGCGCAGATCCTGGCTGGATTTCCGTCAGTTTTCGGGTCTTCCTTTCGAACATACGGTGCGCGTGTTTCGAGAGAAGTCTTTTCGATCCAGCTGCACTCGTGAAACTTCGGTGGCACCGAGATCTGCGAGAGGTGGCCGTGGAGAATTATTTTGCGAATGGGATTTTGGAGTCGATTATGGATATCTGGGCGGGGATCCCTCGACCGTGCCTGACGGGAGTGGTGGTACCGGCAAAATCGTTGGACGCGCTCTCCAACAACTACACGCGTTACGCCTCGCGTTGATTGTCCGTTGCCAGTCGGAGAACCTAATACCCGCTGACACCGGTTGAGCTGGGGAGTTGGTGATTTAGATTGACGTTGCATCCGATCAAATGTTGACGGCAGTATGACCCTATATTGCCCTATAGTGGTACACTCAAGCGGACGGGCGTTGGGGCGTGCCAATGGTGATGGTCGAAGACGAAGGAGCTGGAGATAGACGTCCCCAAAACCAAAGCATCGATGTCATTCCGAGCTAGAGTAAAAATACACATGTAAGGTGGGGTAAACCCGTGATGAATCCTCAATGTCCCAGATGGAGACAACATCCCAGAGAGGACTCCGCGTCCCAATCACCGGTAGCCCAAGGGTTTCCCGTTATAGGCCGTTCACCAGAACCGGTCAACAGCGTGAGGAAGTTCGCGTTTGGGCTGTCCGGGCAGAAATGGGCCGATGTACCGTTATCGCGCGGGTGGAAGGTTGAAAGGAAGTGGACGACGAGGGGGGGCAGCGTGAACCCCGCGGATCTGTGAGCGCGAGATCTGCACCGAGACGCGTTTGAGTGTGACCACATGGCCGTGAGGAGGCGGATGTCGACCGCTGTATGGGAGCAGTCTGCATTGAGGCGTCGAGGATCGGATGGAGAACGCGGACAGGACGAGAGCTGAACCGATCGCAACACGTCCGACTCGGCCGTGTCTCGACCCACCACTTCTCCACTCATCAGCCCATTGATTTCGACGCTGAAGTCAACATCTCTTTCGGAAAGGTCTCTGTGGGTCTTGGTCGTCGGACGTGGTCCCTTTGTGCTCATCGCTTTGCGTCCACTGCAGGTCCGAGTCGTAAAGCAGAAGCAGCCCAAAGACCCCTGCACCCTCAAGTACATCAACAAGACTCGTTGCGTCAGACGGAGAGCCGTCTCGTATACCGTGCAAGGGGGAAAATTACTCGAAGAGGTCCGTTGCCACATTTCAGCCTGCGTGGCCGTCACCTACCTTCAATCTCGGCTCGCATCTCATATCTTCTCGTAGATCGATCACCCCTTCATTGTCAATCTGCGCTATGCCTTCCAAGACGACGAGAACTGCTTTTTCGTGCTCGACCTCATGCTCGGGGGGGACCTCAGATGTGAGTCCAGCCGGGCGGAAGAACGATCGTCCCAAACTCGAAACACTCTCGCTTATTTTTATCCCGTGCCATCTTTAGTCCACTTGGAACGACTAGGCCACCTATCTGAGGATGCAGTCCAGCTCTACACTGCAGAGTTATCCTCCGCCCTTTCGTATCTTCACGGCAAACGTATTATCCACCGGTGCGCCAACTCCGCCTTGCTATTTTCGTCCAACCCCCGCTTACCCCCTTCGGACACCATCTAACCAAAACAGGGATATCAAACCCGATAATATTCTTTTAGACGACCAAGGTCACGCCCACCTGACTGATTTCAACATCGCCGTTCATTATTCGGAACGCAAGATGCTGACCGGCGTTGCGGGATCGATGGCTTACATGGCTCCCGAAATCCTCGTCAAGAAAGGCTACTCATACACAATCGACTGGTGGTCGCTCGGGGTCTGCGCTTACGAGCTCATATTCGGCCGAAGACCGTTCCGGGGCCGCACGAATGGGGACCTGACACATAGCATCACCAAGGAT
>Ga0307511_10005916_pt1 | contig 12367 bp, 9 predicted proteins | sample 13_EM_MG_FD_200266 | JGI IMG/M metagenome (GOLD analysis project Ga0307511, IMG submission 200266) | Populus trichocarpa ectomycorrhiza microbial communities from riparian zone in the Pacific Northwest, United States - 13_EM | ecosystem: Host-associated > Plants > Roots > Unclassified | place...
CTACCACAAGAGCGCGACAGATACACTAAGAGTTACATTTGCATTAAGGTCGGTACATCGGTGATCACCAAAGATTCAGGGGTATTTTGGGGATGGATATTGTTCTGGGGGCTGGCTTAGGAATAGATATGCTGTGAAGGAACAAAAGACAAGACCAGATCGACTACCAGGCGATTTCCAAATTCACTTGTCAAACGGAAATATGGAGGAGCGGATTGAAGATACGGAAGGAGGTTTTTTGATAATACAGATGGGTTATGCTTATTGGGACGGATCAGGTAGCACAAACCCCGCAGTGATGTTTTTGTAACACAGCTTTGCGATACGCCCTTTATCCCTTACGAGTGCTGGTGATCGGCTACAGTTGAACCGAGAGCAAGGTCTCCGGGACAGCAACAGACACATTTGTGCTGGTCGCTAGGAGGGGGCCACCTACTGATGTCTCCCATTTCCACCCATTTTTCCTTTGCAGCGCTAGTCTTATTTCCCTTTTTCTTTGAGTTTTACTTTCCGTTACTGAATTTCCTCGAAAGGCTCTGGGAAGTCGAAGAGAGCTTGGAGCCCAGAGCCTAGGGTATATGGTTGTCAGTAAGGTAGGGTTTTTTGTAGGGTGCTCAAGCATACATCTCAGGGTGGAATAGTTTAGTGACCAGATGCTTAGTGGGATGGGGTGCTTACGTACGGTTGTACTGTTATTTGCTGTTTCAAATTCGTGCTGATGCTTTCTTTTTACTTCTTATAAACCCTTCTCTACTAATTCCAATATTATTCAACGAATTTTTCAATAGAAAGATCTCTGGCTGTTGCGTTTGTGCAATGTTATTAATATTGTGGCTATATTCTCATGTGGTTGGGCAGTACATTGTGCGGGAACTGATGCCGAGCTTCTATTGCCGAGCTTCTAGTGCCGAGACTATTGAGTTTCGAAACTAATTACTACCTAGTCTGGTTGGGAGACTACCATATGGGGAACTACCCGAGTAGGTATAGGCTAGGTATCGGTAGCCTGGAGAGACTAACTCAATTAACTAAGCTCTCAAATACGGGAACTATGAAATGTCATTTGTTTCCCATTGCCACTCTACCTATGAAATCGCTTTAAAATATATGCCGTGGTGCATTAACCGCACCTTCCTTTGAATTCCTATTGGATTCTCATTTCGCGGTTCTACACCAGCACAAAGTTGACCCAATAGCTTGAACTCACATCTGAACTCATTGGCTAAGAATTCATTGGTTGTGGAGTGGCAGAGATTTCGATTGGAGGAACAATACAAATGGTGTGGTGCCCCTCTGTGGATTGCGGTGCAACCCTGAGCGCGAGAGACGCAATCCGCCCAATTAGAAAATGGATCGAAGTCTTAATGATTGATGTGGGAAGATTAGGTAAGTAGACAATAACTGTACAATGCCTCTATATAAATTTGTGATGCCAGCCAGTTCCATTTCTTTTTTTTTACTCCCATCGGCGCTATTTAAGGGTAACTGAGTAGGGTGCCATGTCCTGCTTCGAGATTATATGATATGGGTAGCTATAGTAGCTTAGACTAACTATTGCTCCCCGATCCATGGAGATGTATGCGGTTAGTCCCCCCACTTACGGTACCTGTAAATATGCGCCTCATGCTCGAGTACCTACTTGCCTCGAGTAATAGGGTGATTAGGTTCATGGTGCCATGGCCACATGCAGAAACCCCCAGAGTGGGTTTGGGTGTACGAGAACCACTGTCAAAATATCACTGGAAATCAAACTAGACTAGATGGAAATGCAGAACGAAGTTCTATTCAGCTGCTATTGCTCATAAAGTTGGGGGAGGGTGAAGGGGCATGCATAATTCTTGGCGCCTATCAGAGTTGGGTAATTGATTAATTGGGCGGTTTTAGTACGTATTGGTTTATGGGTTTTTCCATTCACTATGTTAACATGCGCGTGATGTAGAGCGGGTTCAATATAGTTATGGTACGGCTTTACGCTATATAGAATTTGCATAAGTAGAGGTGGCCGTGAGCTGAGGCCACTATTCCTTCAGGTGATTAATAACGGCAAACTTGTGATAGCATGCTTACGCCTCCCGTTTCGTTACTTTGAGCGGCAGCTTGCTCTCTGCCTGAATTTCACGGCACACTGACTGTAGCAAATTTGATAAACCTCCGTCTGTTGAGGATTGCTTTTCTTAACGGGTCTCGATAGCCCAGCCGCTAGGGGGGGAAAGCCGATACTACCGTTATGACTGTGTGTTGTGAATTGTAACTTTACGTCGTGTACCGCCAAGCCGTACCAACCGCCTCATACACCTCCATACCATGCCCTAAATACTATCACATTATCGAGATAATGGGGATTTGGGCGCTCAGTAAGATTAGTGATGGGTGTCCAAATAGTTGAGGACGGGTTTGGGATATGGGCTTGTTTATCGAATCTTCATCGTTTTATAGCTGATATTCCTCCGTTCATAGACAGATCGATTTATCAATGCGATCAATGTACAGGCTTTTCGGATTTTTCGGGACGACTATTGCCGTGCTGCATTGCACTCTCATCTACAACTCTCGCGATAATTATAAGCTCTCAGACTCGGTCAAAGACTGTTTTCCTACTTACAATCATACAATTGAAGCATCTTCATAACGTACAAGCTTGTTTACTAAGCATTAGCATAAATTGGTATCGTGACTTCGGACATTTCGACGCAGTATTAATATGGTATTCGCATTGGTGGTACCCCGTTCGCATTAATGTATTCACGTTGATTTGGTACCCGCGTTGTTGTGGTGTTGCGTTCTCAGCAGTGTGAGAATAATAACAGTCAGGACGAACCCCCAAAGCAAGACATCCAAGCACCTGCCTTTCCTTTATAGGATGATGAGACTTTTAACGTATTCCGTATTCCGCTTCCGATACATCCTCGTGTAACGTGGTGCGTGATGTACGTCACACATAGCCCCCGTTTCTTACTGGTCTCTGCACATTTCAATAACCAGGCATCGCCCCACCATGAGTATCGGCAAAGCAATTCGAAGAATCACTGTCTCTGGCCTTACACCAACGGGAATATAAATATTCCCCATGAGGGCCTTTTATGTCGTGTTTAATCTCCATCACCTTTAAAGTTGAAGTCTGAATCCCAGAACTGTCATAATATAACCATTCCGCCTTGAAACATCACGTGGCGCCAAGAGTAGCTATGTCGACCGACCCCAGGCGTCATCCAATCCGCAAGCGTTGCTCTGGGGTGTGCCCCCTTGGCCGAGTGGTTTGTACTCGGGCCTTGTGTTGTCTCTTTGGAGGAAAGCCCTAGTTCGAGTCCCAGTCGCCCCGCCAAGTTATGTATTTCCTTTGTTGGAGTTAAGTGATTTACTCTGATTACGGGTTATGTAATCCGCTGCGGATAGGACTCTGTGTAGCATACCACAAAGTTATCGCAGCGTAATAAATCCACAATCACCAACTACATAAGCAGCACATTCTCCCACAGTTACGCCCACTTGCGCCGAAACCCAAAGCGTCGCCCTCTCATCCAGAACCAGCACTACAGTTTGAACATAATAACACTCGGGATGAACAACATATCGAGGCCCCCGCCACGCGTACGACCGATATTAAACTCCGATACCCAACAGCTTCGCAATCATATATCCCTGCCTTACCCGACAATGATTTCACATCATCCCCGCTCCTTTCGCCAAATTCTACAGTCCCAAGTCTGGAGCGAAACCAATACGCGGCTCCAAGTACGAATATTTATTCCAACAACATGGTCCCATTAAGCTCAGACGATGTTGGTTATCCAGAGTTTGCACCTGGAAATCTACTCTCGGGAGTGGTAACCCACGAAAGCCATGGTCTCTCGACGCACCATCTACCGTACGGTAATATACAGTTTCAGGAGACTATCCAAAACCGGGACTACTGCATACCGATGCTCGGTGCCCCAGAGGATGCAGTTTGGACAACCATGGTGCAGCCAACTATCGGTGTCCACCAAAGTCAGTGTTCCACCCATTTTCTGGCTCAATATCCAGATCAATTGTTGCAATCCACAGTCGATCAACACCCCCTCGTATCCACTTATGGCCAACAACTATCTCCCGTTCAACCCGCATATTGTGTCAACTGTCCCTCGGTCTGGCGCTCCCACATTGAATGCATCATGTTTAGTGACCTGGGGGGCGAGGGGATAAGCAATCTCAAGTGCAACTACCGAGGTTTACAACAACACATATACGAAGCGCACAGGTGGGAATACGGAGTTGCCTGTGCTTTGTGTGAAAATCTTTTCTGTTACCACCTAGAGACAATGATGCTCTTGGAAGGTGCGAATGGAGACCTCTCTAAGGTTAGGTTTGATTTGCGAAGTAGCTGTAAGGCATTGAGGGATCATATTAAGGAAGCTCATGGTGGGTGCTAAGCACTCTCCAATGCCTCTGGGCTAGATGTGGGAAGGGCCCCGATGGGAGAAGGATTATGGTAGTGTGTGGGGAGAGGGGAAGAGGATTATGGCAGTATGTGTGTGGTGGGGGGGTTGTAAAGCAACATACCACAAGAGCTCGAGGGATACACTTAGAGATTCAGGGGTATTTTGCGGATAGATATTGTTCTGGGGGCCGACTGGGGATTGGATATGCTGTGCAGGAACAAAAGGAAAGACCAGGTCGACTACCAGGCGATTTCCAAATTCACTTGTCAAACGGAAGTATAGAGGAGCGGATTCAAGATGCGGAAGGAGGCTTTTGATATTACAAATGGGTTATGCTTATTGGGACGGATCAGGTAGCACAAACCCCGCAGTGATGATTTTGTAACACAGCTTTGCGATACGCTCCTTACCCCTTACGAGTGCTGGTGATCGGCTGCAGCTGAACCGAGAGCAGGGCCTCCGGGACTGCAACAGACACGTTTGCACCGGTCACTAGGAGGAAGCCACCTACTGATTTTCTCTCATTTCCATTTTAATCCCTGATGTTACTTCCATTTATCCTTTTGCAGGGCTAGTCCCACTTCCCTTTTTCTTTGTGTTTTACTTTCCGTTACTCCTTTTTCTCGAAAACCGCTGCGAAGTCGGAGGCCAGATTGAGCCCAAAGCCTAGGGTATATGATTAACAGTAGGGTAGGGTTTTTAGTAGGGTGCTCAAGCATACACCTCGGGTTAGAATGGTTTAGTGACCAGATATGGAGCGCTTTCGGTTGTTCTATTATTATTTATTATTTGCTATTTCAGATTCCGGCTGATGCTTTTTCTTAAACTTCTCCCAGACTTTTCTTCACTAAACCCAATGCTATTCGCGACATTTTCAATAGAAAAATCCCTAGCCGTTGCGTTTGTGCATTGTTATTGTAGTTATATTCTCATGGTTGGGCAGTACTTTGTGAGGGATCTATATTTTAACTTGTCGAAATTCGTGCCGAGGTTCCGAAACTAAGTACTCACTAGCCTGGTTGGGAACCTACTGTATGGGGAACTACTCGAGTAGGTATAGCCTAGATACTAGATCCTTAATTAGCTAAGCGCTCAAATGCGGGAGCTATGAAATATGCTAATCGCTAGTCTGGTTGGCGCTTTGCCGTACTTAGTGCATCAATTCAAATTCCCCACCTAACAGTCCAACACCCGCACAAAGTTAATCCAGTGGTCGGTATGAGACTTGAGTTCACATCTGAATTCATTGGATAAACATTGATTGGTTCCGGAGCGGCAGAGATTTCGATTGGAGAAACTACATATCGCGAGTGGTGCACCCCTGGGGGCTAGGAGTACTTCAATTGGCTGTTATTCTTCAACTTATATATTGTAATTGGAAGAAATGAAACCATCTCCTCCAGGTGAGCTTTCTCGTTGAAAGATGCAGGGATCATTGCAATTGAGCCTCATATTATTTGGTTTGGTATACAAGCACCTTGGGTGCCACGTCCTTGTATGAATTCTGTGGGCAGCAGTTCAGAACCTGTCGGGCTAACCTTGCTCCCCACTTACCTGTAAATATACGGCACCGATGGGGAGAATATCCCATGCTCCTTAATAGGCTGATTAGATCTGTGATGCCAGCGGTAGCACCTTCAAGAGTTCCGGTGAATAAGAACCACTCTGCCAAATATGAATGGAAATGCGAAACAAACTTCTATCCGGCAATAGCTATTCTAATGCATAATTAATAGGTGCGCACAGAGCTGTAGCATGTATATCATGTGTGAATGCACGCTATCCATAACAGATACCTGGACCCTAGGTACCACGGCTTCGTTTTCTTAACGCAGGTAACCAGGGGCGTTTAGAACTTCAATGGACTTAACCGGCATACAGCAAAATATATATACCATCAAATAAGTAATTGGGGTATCGGATCCGTTCTATGCGATTCATAGTCAGAGCCATGCCGAGATCTTGATCTGATGCTTCATGCAAACCCAGTATATGATATTGAGGGAGTCCCTACCAAATGAGGCAAGTTACTCTAGGTGTAGGCACCTAGGCTATTTAGGGACTTGTACCGTATGCTGATGAGGGACCAAGTAATCACGCTGTACCGTAAGGTAGGGAACTGACAATATCTACCGCATTTACATCAAGATCTTGCATACACCTGCACTAACAGAACACTCAGGATATCGTGTCGTCTTCCAACCTCCAATGATAGCATGTTGAAAACGCTCGCCCTAGATTTCAAGCTGCATGCGCAATATTAATTGCTGTTGCTGAGCGCGGATTGCGCGCAATGACGCGATTGGTCGCCGCCATGTGTTTACGGTGATATCGACAGCAAGCGAGAGTTCAAGGTTATTCCCGTTCGGGTGCTAGTTGCGCTCTGTCCAGGTTTTACGGTTACCCCCTCACCCACACCTCCAGCTCCTGACTTGAGACGCGAGAGCATCGTAGATATCCTCTTCGGAGTTTGAGGGACCACCGTCTTTGGGGTTGCGCCAACTAATATAAATATGCCCTGTGAAGGCCTGTTTGTCGTGTTTAATCACCATCACCTTGAAGTTTGCATTTCAGGGCTGTCATAATATAGCCATACGATTCCTCCGCAAGACATCACGTGGTGCCAAGATCAACAATGTCGACCCACCCCAGGCGTCATCCAATCCGCAAGCGACAATGGCAGAGCACCCAACACTCATCACTATTTAAGCATATTCTTCGCCCACTTGCATCGAAAGGCAAAGTGTCGCCCTCTCATCCAGAAACACCAGCACTACAGTTAGAACATAACAACACCCGGGACGAACAACATATCGAGGCCCCCGCCACGCGTACGACCGATGTTAAACTCCAACACCCAGTAACTTCGCAATCATTAAATATATATCCTGTCTCATCCGACCATGATTTCATACCATCCCCGCTCCTTTCGCCAAATTCCACAGTCCCAAGTCTGGAGCGAAACCAATATACGGCGGTCGCTCCAAGCACGAATATATATTCCAACAGGGTTCCATTAACCTCAGCCGACGATGGTTTTCCAGAGTTTGCACCCGGAACCCTACTCTCAGGAGTGGTTACCTGTGAAAGCCATGGCCTGCCGACACCGTATGGAAGTTTACAGCTTCAAGAGACTATCAAAATTTTACAAGGTCAAGGCTACTGGGTACCAACGCTCAATATCCCGGAGGTTCGGACAGCCATGGCTATCGGTGTTCATCAAAGTCAGTATTCCATCCGTTATTATGGCTTAACGCAAGATGAGAGCGAACACATGCTGACAATCCATTTGGCTACATAGATCAGTCGCCCCAACCCACTGCCGATCAATACTCCGTCGGATCCACCCAACAATTACCCGTTCAACCCCCATATCATGCACCATTTCAGCAAAACTCGCGATACGCGGCATGCATCAATTGTCCCTCGATCTGGCGCTCCCACTTTGAAAGCATCACATTTAGTAGCCTAGAAAACAAGGGGATAAGCGAGCTTCAGCGCAGTTACCGAGATTTACAGCAACACATCCACGTCGCACACCTGTGGCACCACGGAGCTGGTTGTGCTTTGTGTGAAAACATGTTCTGCTACCATTTGGGGAAGATGATGCATCTAGAGGTTGCGACGGGAGATTTCGCCGATGTCAAGATTAAATTGGGAAGTAGCTTCATGACATTGAGGGAACATATTCAGGAAGCTCACGGCGGTTGCTAAACACTCTCCGACATTGCTGGACTAGTGAGGGAGGGGAACTATGGAAAAGAGGATCATGGTAGCGAGGAGGGAATGCGGCCGTAATGTAGAGCATCACATGAGCTCAAGGGATACATTAAGATAAGATCTAGAGTTATGTTTGCATTAGGATGGATACATTATGATGGTGGAAACTTGCAACATGTCTGGGTATGTAGGCAGCAAGAATAGAAAGTGTCAAGCTCATTGAAGGCTTAGAAACAATTTGAGCATGGATGTTTGTTCTCATGGAGGGGTGGCAGGGCGGTGGATGTGCTATGAAGGAATGAAAGAAGATACCCGGTCAATTCCTGAATTCACATGCCAAATGGAAATATTTGATATTGCAATAGGTTATGTTTATTGTGAAATGCTGCAGTCATGTCCTTTTTACACAACTTCGTGGTCCGCTACCTATTTATCCCTTATGAGTTTTGGCAAGGTTTGCAGCGCTAACCTTATTCCCCTTTTTATTGTTTCTTATTACCCAGGTGCTCTGGCGATGACTAGTGCCCCACTCTTCAAAGCGTGGTACTCCATTTCACTCTGAAGAGAGGGCTGGTGATAAGTCGCAAACACCTCCGCAACTGGCTATTATTGGAAAGTTGAGGCATGAATTGGAGTCCAGACCCTAGGGTATATATATGATTATCAGTAGTCAGTTGGTAGAGTAGTGGTTTTAGTAGGGTGTTCAGGCACACACCTCGGGGGGGAGTAGTTTTGTGGCCAAACGCTTAGTGGAATGGAGTGCTTACGATTGTTATTCCTGTTATTTTAGTCTCACTTTATTGTTTATTGTTTGCTGTTTCGCATCGAGCTGATACTTTCTTTCAAAAGAGCTTTTTCGATCGGGTCGCAGAAATATGGAGTACCGTAGACCGGCACTGGCCCACGTGCACAGCGCCCATCTACAGGCAGTTAATCCCGGAATAAGAAACCTTAGATAGTTTCTGAGCGTTTCAATAATTAATTCGCAAGGATCATGAACTCTTGGTGACACAAACATCCAATTTTGAAACAGCCGGCATACACGTATGAGGTAGCATACAAAATATTTTTCCGTCTTGGACCAGTAACGCTGTAGGCGACCAGGGAGCCTGCCACGTATAATACCTACAATGTCCCTGACTGAAGGAATCCCTGTCAAGCTTAGTAAAGGACCTACGGTAACTAGGCTTGATTGATGCAAATAATTGCTTTTATGTAGGTTGGTTACCAGGCGCTCTTCAGCGAATTAGCCCGGCATGCATGTCGATGCGGGCATTACAGTCTGGCTGTTACTTCGAAATATCTGTATATAATCCCCACTGTGCCCTCTTTCCACCCGAGGCATAGAGAGAACAAACAGTTCGCTATACGAACCTAGCTACAGGATCCTACCGGGAATATAAATATACTGTATAAATGCCGTTTCATCTCCATCACCTTCTACATCACCTCTAAAGTTTGAGTTTCAGACAGTGAAAACAGCTAGATTGCAAACATCACGTGGCGCCAAGATTATCAATGTCTGACCAACAGCGTTGCTCCCGTGATCCGTCACGGCACATTCCTCCGCGGTTACGCCCCCTGGCGCCGAAATTGCCAGTATCACATAGGTTAGAGTTAGAACATTATAACATCGGGGATGAACAGGATACTGAGGTTCCTGTCATGCATACAGCCAATGTTTGGCTCCAACACTCAGCAATTTCGCAACCATATATCGCCCCTGCCCCTTCCAGCCATGATCTTACATCATTCACACTCCTTTCGCCATTAACCTCACCCGATGATGATTTTCCACAGCTTGCATGCGGGAATCTACTCTCGGGAGCTCCAGTGGTTACCAACAGCCATACCGAGCATTCACCATATGGTAATTTACAACTTCAGGAGACTATCCAAAATCGACAGGGTCAAGACTACTGGATACCGGGGATACCGGAACTCCATACCCCAGAGGATGCAGTTTGGACAGGCATGGCACAGCCGACTATCGGTTTTCATCAAGGCCAGTATTCCATCCATCTCCATCTCAGTATCCATCTGACTCGACATAGATCAGTCGTCGCAACCCACGGTCGACCACACCCCCGTATCCATCCAACAATTACCACCCACTCAACCTGCATATCATGCTAGTCTGGCACATCATGTACCATTACAGCAAAACTGGCAACACGTGGCTTGTGTCAGCTGTCCTTCGATCTGGCGCTCCCACATTGAAAGCATCGTGTTTAGTAACTTGGAAGACAAGGGGATAAGCAATCTCAAGTACAACTACCGAGATTTACAACAACACATACATGAAGCACATAGATTGGAATACGGAGTTGCCTGTGCCTTGTGTGAAAACCTTTTCTGCTACCACCTAGAGACAATGATGCTCTTGGAAGGTGCAAATGGAGACCTCTCTAAGGCTAGGATTGATTTGCGAAGTAGCTGTAAGGCGTTGAGAGATCATATTAAGGAAACCCATGGTGGTTGCTAAGCACCCTCCAATGTCGCTCGGCTAGAGGTGGGATGGAATCAGAGGGGATGAGGATTATGGTAGTGTATGTGTGTGTGGGGCGGGTTCTAAAGCACAAGAGCTTGAGGGATACATTAAGATAAGAGTTACGTTTGCATTAAGGTCGACACATTATGATTTGGGAAACTTGCAACACGTCTGGGTATGAGAGCAAGAATAGAAGGATGGAGATCACCAAGGTTTAGGGGTATTCTGGGTATAGATATTGTTCTCATGGAGGGATTACTGAAGAAAGGATCCGATATCCTGTGAAGGAACGAAAGAAAATAGAAGGTTGACGTCTGAGTTCAATTGCCAAACGGGAATATGGAGGAGCAGGCTCAAGATACGGAAGGTGGCTTTTGATATTACAGGTGGGTTATGTTTATTGAAACGCTGCGGTGGTGTTTTTGTTACACAGCTTCGTGATACGCTCTTTATCCCTGACGAGTTCTGGCGGTCGGCTGCAGTTGATGGCTGCAGTTGATAGCTGCAGCTGATACAAGCACAAGGTCTCCGGGACAGCAACAGACACATCTATCGTCGGTCGCTACAAATGCTGATTTCCTCCGGTTTCTATTTTATCCTTGATGATTGTCTTTTTGTAGTGTTAGCCTTATTTCCATTTTTTCTTGTTTTACTTTTCTTTACTTCCGCGTTCTCTAGCGGTTACACCTTACCCCCAAGCTGTGGTACTGCGAAGAGATGGAAGATAACAGTTCCGGTTTCTTTTCCCCGAAAGCCTATAGAGAATTTAGTGGACGGTTCAGAGTCCGGAGCCAAGGACCATAACGGTAGTGGTTTCTTGACCAGAAGCCTAGTGGAATGCAGTGCTTACAAAGTTCTTCTTGTTACTCGAGTCTCATTTTGTTATTGGTTCCTTCGCCTGTAGCTTTCTAAACTAAATCGAATGTTATTCACCACTCTTTCAATAAAAAATGTTTCTGGCCGCTGCGTTTTGTTCGTGGATATCTTTTGGGAAGTACTATGCCATTTGTGGCTTAATTGCGGGCACTACGGGAACCAAATTAGCCGAGGATCTAGTGCCGAGACCATCGAGTTCCGAACTGTTTGAGTTAGGTTAGCCTATCGGTTTGCCTGAGAGACTAGTCTGGGCGCTCTAATATGTGGGAACTCATCAACCTATGAAATGACTGTAACAAAATATGTCAACCACACTTTCGTTCGAGTTCCTATTGGATTCCAGCTTGGCGGTTCTTCAACAGCGCAGGGGTCGGCATGGACCCTGGATTCATATCCGAATCTATTGGATAAAGATCATTCACATGCAAAGGCTGCGGAGAGTGGCAGGCATCCTATTGGAGGCCCTAGAAATAGAATGGTGCCCCCCTGCCTATCCCTTTTCACATCCTGGGCACGAGAGGCGCAATCCGATCCGCCCAATTCATCGTAAGCTGGGATTTCCCCCTGGCCCGCGACTATCGATTATTAGACGTTAAAAGTTAAAAGAACCTTGTGGGAAGATTGGGTACTAAGTATACCTAACTAGGTAAAGTACGCTTATACCCTAATGTAACAGTACAGGGATACCTCATGAGATGCAACGAAACCACCGAAAAGAACAATCTATATCCCCCATTCAAGGAAAGCACTATACAACGATATCAACTTTAGGCTAAATAATATAGGAGAACCCAAATTTCATATCCTCAATATCCCTTAACTTACTCTGAATGCGCTACAACCTTTCAGTCAGAAGAACCCC
>Ga0307511_10005918_pt1 | contig 12364 bp, 10 predicted proteins | sample 13_EM_MG_FD_200266 | JGI IMG/M metagenome (GOLD analysis project Ga0307511, IMG submission 200266) | Populus trichocarpa ectomycorrhiza microbial communities from riparian zone in the Pacific Northwest, United States - 13_EM | ecosystem: Host-associated > Plants > Roots > Unclassified | place...
ATCGTCGAGGCGCTGATCGACGGCAGCGAGCCGGACGCCGTCGAGGCCATGTCCCACCACCTCGACCGGGTCGAGACGACCCTCACCGACATCGTGCGCCCCGCGCGCACGGACACCCCCACGGAAGGCGGACCCGAGGCGTGAGCGAGCAGTCCCTGCACGGCAGCGAGCAGCCCCTGCGCGACGGCGTGCAGAAACGATCCGGCCATGTGGACGCCGGAGACGCCGGCTACAGCAAGTCCCTGAAGTCCCGGCATGTCAACATGATCGCCATCGGCGGCGCGATCGGCACCGGCCTCTTCCTCGGCGCGGGCGGCCGCCTCGCCGACGCCGGCCCCTCCCTCTTCATCGCGTACGCGGTCTGCGGCCTCTTCGCCTTCCTCGTCGTCCGCGCGCTGGGGGAACTCGTCCTCTACCGGCCCTCGTCCGGCGCCTTCGTGTCGTACGCCCGCGAGTTCCTCGGCGAGAAGGGTGCCTACGTAGCGGGCTGGATGTACTTCCTGAACTGGGCCACCACCGGCATCGCCGACATCACCGCCGTGGCCGTGTACACCCACTACTGGGGCATGTTCTCCGACATCCCTCAATGGTTGATCGCATTGATCGCCCTCGCGGTCGTCCTGACGGTCAACCTGATCTCGGTCCGGCTCTTCGGCGAGCTGGAGTTCTGGTTCGCGATCATCAAGGTGAGCGCACTCGTCGTCTTCATGCTGATCGGCATCTTCCTCCTGGTCACCCAGCACCAGGTCGACGGCACGACCCCGGGCCCGTCCCTGATCACCGACAACGGCGGCATCTTCCCCAACGGCCTGCTGCCCATGCTCCTGATCATCCAGGGCGTCGTCTTCGCCTACGCCTCCGTCGAACTCGTCGGCGTCGCCGCCGGAGAGACCGAGAACCCCGAGAAGATCATGCCGAAGGCGATCAACTCGATCATGTGGCGCGTCGGCCTCTTCTACGTCGGCTCGGTGCTCCTGCTCTCGATGCTGCTGCCCTGGAACAAGTACAGCGCCGGCCAGAGCCCCTTCGTGACCGTGCTGTCCAACATCGGCATCCCGGCGGCGGGCGGCGTCATGAACCTCGTCGTCCTCACCGCGGCCATGTCCTCGCTCAACTCCGGCCTGTACTCCACCGGCCGCATCCTCCGCTCCATGGCGATGTCCGGCTCGGCCCCCAGGTTCACCTCGGTGATGAGCCGCAGCCAGGTCCCCTACGGCGGCATCCTGCTCACCAGCGGCATCTGCGTCCTCGGTGTCGGCCTCAACTACGTAGTCCCGGCCGACGCGTTCGAGATCGTCCTCAACTTCGCGGCGATCGGCATCCTCGCCACCTGGGGCATGATCATGCTCTGCCACCTCCTCTTCTGGCGGAAGACCGAGAAGGGCGAACTCTCGCGGCCCAGCTACCGGTTGCCGGGTTCCCCCTGGACCGAACTCGTGACGCTGGCCTTCCTCGCCTCCGTCCTGGTCCTCATGTACGCCGACGGCGGCGCCGGACGCACCACCGTGCTGTGTCTGCCGCTGATCGCCGCCGCGCTGGCCGCCGGATGGTTCGCCGTCCGCCGCCGGGTGGCACACACGTCCACCACCACGACCGACGCGTGAGACCCACGCCGTCCGAACCCTTGCAGGCAGTCATGTACAGCAGTTCCCTCGCGGACCCACCCCTCATCCGTGAACCCCTCCACGCACCCGTCGCCCACCTCATACGCGGCGGAATGATCGAGGGCATCCACTACGGCTCCGTCGTCGTCCTCGACACCGACGGACAGGTTCAGCTCCAGATCGGCGACATCGAGGCCGCGTTCTACCCGCGCTCGGCGATCAAGCCCGTCCAGGCCGTCGCCATGGTGCGGGCGGGACTGCCGCTCGACGGCGAGCTGCTCTCGCTCGCCGCCGCCAGCCACTCCGGCGAGGAACGCCACCTCGCCGGGACCCGGCGCATCCTCGAACTCGCCGGGCTGACCGAGGACGCTCTGCGCAACGTCCCCGATCTGCCGTACGACCCGGTCGTGCGCGATGCCTGGGTGCGCGAGGGGCGCCCGCCGTCCCGGCTCGCCCAGAACTGCTCCGGCAAGCACGCGGCCATGCTGTACGTGTCGAAGCTCAACGGCTGGTCGCTCGACGACTATCTCGATCCCGCGCACCCGCTTCAGCAGGCGATCGCGGAGATCGTCGAGGATCTCACCGGGCAGCGGATCGCTCGGGTGAGTGTCGATGGGTGCGGGGCTCCTTTGTTCTCCATTTCGTTGCATGGGCTTGCTCGGGCTGTTTCGCGGATCACCACTGCGGCGCCCGGTACGCCCGAGGCTCGGGTCGCGGATGCGATGCGGGAGTATCCGGAGATGGCGTCCGGTGCCGGGCGGGATGTGGCCGCGCTGATGCGGGCCGTTCCCGGGCTGTTGGCCAAGGACGGGTTCGAGGGTGTTGAGGTTGCCGCGTTGCCCGATGGGCGGGCTGTTGCGGTGAAGATTGCGGACGGGGCGAATCGGGCGCGCGTGCCTGTCGCTGCCGCTGGGCTTGCTCGGGCCGGGGTTTCGGAGTCGCTGCTTGCCGAGTTTGCGGGGGAGCCGTTGCTTGGTGGCGGGGAGCCGGTGGGTTGTGTGCGGCCCGTGCGTGCATTGGACCCGGTGTCGCCGTTGTCCGCGTGTGCCTAGACCGGTTGTTGGGTCGCTGCGGGCCGGTTGTGCCTGGTCGCGCAGTTCCCCGCGCCCCTGGAGGGGCGCTTGCCCTCGCCTCATCGAGAAAGGACCTGCACCCTCATGTACCGCAGCGAACACGACCTCCTCGGGGACCGGGATGTACCCGCCTCCGCCTACTGGGGTGTTCACACCCTGCGTGCCACGGAGAACTTCCCCATCACCGGGACGCCGATCTCCGTCTACCCGCACTTGATCAACGCTCTTGCCGCCGTCAAGGAAGCCGCCGCTCTCGCCAATGAGGAGTTGGGGCTGCTGTCGGCGGAGAAGACGGCCGCCATTGTTGCCGCGTGCCGGGAGATCCGGGACGGGAAGCTGCACGAGCAGTTCGTCGTGGACGTGGTGCAGGGCGGTGCCGGTACCTCTACCAACATGAACGCCAACGAGGTTGTCGCGAACCGGGCGTTGGAGTTGCTGGGGCACGGCAAGGGTGAGTACCAGTACCTGCACCCCAATGAGGACGTCAACCTCGGGCAGTCAACCAATGACGTGTATCCGACCGCGGTCAAGATAGCGACTGTCTTTGCCGTGCATGGATTGATCGCGTCAATGTCCGTACTGCAGGACGCGTTCGCCCGTAAGGCCGTCGAGTTCCATGACGTGCTCAAGATGGGCCGTACACAGTTGCAGGACGCGGTGCCGATGACGCTCGGTCAAGAGTTCTCCGCGTATGCGGTCATGATTGACGAGGACCGTCAACGTCTTGACGAGGCTGTCCAGTTGATCCATGAGATCAACCTGGGGGCCACGGCCATCGGGACCGGGCTCAATGCGCCCGCGGGCTATGCGGAGTCGGCGCGGCGGCACCTCGCCGAGATCACCGGGCTGCCGCTCGTGACGGCGGCCAACCTGGTCGAGGCCACGCAGGACTGCGGGGCGTTCGTGCAGATGTCGGGCGTGCTGAAGCGGGTCGCGGTCAAGCTCTCCAAGAGCTGCAACGACCTGCGGCTGCTGTCCTCGGGGCCGCGCGCGGGGCTCGGCGAGATCAACCTGCCGCCCGTGCAGGCCGGTTCGAGCATCATGCCCGGCAAGGTCAACCCGGTGATCCCCGAGGTCGTCAACCAGGTCGCCTTCGAGGTGATCGGCAACGACGTCACCATCACGATGGCCGCCGAGGCCGGACAGCTCCAGCTCAACGCGTTCGAGCCGATCATCCTGCACTCGCTGTCGGAGAGCATCACACACCTGCGGGCCGCGTGCCTCACGCTGGCCGAGCGGTGCGTGGACGGCATCACCGCCAACACCGAGGCGCTGCGCGCGAGCGTGGAGAACTCCATCGGACTGGTGACCGCCCTGAACCCGCACATCGGGTACACGGCCGCCACCGACATCGCCAAGGAGGCCCTCGCCACCGGCCGGGGCGTGGCCGAACTCGTCCTGGAGAAGGGCCTGTTGCCCGCCGAGACGCTCGCCGGTCTGCTGCGGCCCGAGGTCCTGGCCGGCAGCGGTCCCGTGGCCGTCTGACGGCGGACGCGCACCAGGACCGGCACGGAGGCACAATGGTGATCATGTCCACCTCGATGACCTTCCAGCCGGTCCTGGAGCGCATCGCCGGCGAGATCGAGCGGACCCCCGGCCGCGGCCGGCCCGCCGACTACATCCCGGCGCTCGCCGCCTGCGACCCGCGCAGCTTCGGCATGGCCGTCGCGGAGCTGGACGGCACGGTGTACGGCGTGGGGGACTGGCGGCAGCCGTTCTCCACGCAGTCCATCACCAAGGTCTTCACCCTCGCCCTCGACCTGGCCCGCGAGGGCGACGAACTCTGGGAGCACGTGGGCCGCGAGCCCTCCGGCAACCCCTTCAACTCCCTTGTCCAGCTGGAGTACGAGAACGGCATCCCGCGCAACCCGTTCATCAACGCGGGCGCGCTCGTCGTCACCGACCGGCTGCAGACCCGTACCGGCGACGCGGCGGGCGAACTGCTGGCCTTTCTGCGCGCGGAGAGCGGCAACGCGAGCCTCGACTTCGACAAGGAGGTCGCCGCCTCCGAGTCCGCGCACGGCGACCGCAACGCGGCCCTCGCCCACTTCATGAAGTCCTACGGCAACATCGACAACGAGGTGCCCGTCCTCCTGGACCAGTACTTCCGGCAGTGCTCCATCATGGCGTCCTGCGCCGACCTCGCCCTCGCGGCCGGTTTCCTGGCCCGCCACGGCAGCCGCGCCGACGGCAGCCGGCTGCTCACCCTCACCCAGGCCAAGCAGGTCAACGCGGTGATGCTGACCTGCGGGACGTACGACGCGGCGGGCGAGTTCGCCTACCGGGTGGGGCTGCCCGGCAAGAGCGGGGTGGGCGGCGGGATCATCGCCATCGTGCCGGGCCGCTGCACCCTCGCCGTGTGGAGCCCGGGACTCGACGAGCGGGGGAACTCGGTGGCCGGCGTCGCCGCGCTGGACCGCTTCACGACGCTCACGGGCGTGTCGGTGTTCTGACGGACACGGCGAACTCACGGGTATCCAGGCCGGATCACACGGAGGTCACGCGCAGTCCGCCGCACGGAGAGCGGGGCGTCGCTTTCCCGCCATCCGGCGTTGACACGCTGAACGAGTGTTGGCCATGGCTTTTCCCGTCGATCTCCGCCGCTGCCAGGTACTCGGTCTGGCCGGTACCGCTGTCCTCGCGCTGGGCGGTGAGACGGCCGGAGCGCTGCCGTCCGCCGATCTCTTCTCCCCGGCCTCCGCGCAGGCCGCGCTGGGGCTGGTCGGGGTCTACTTCGGTGTCGTCCTGCTGATAGCGGCCTGGCTGCTGCTGGGCAGACTGATCCGCAGCGCCGAACCGCCGAGCCCGCGCTCGCTGCTGCTGGTCCTCGCCGTGTGGGCGGCCCCGCTGCTGCTCGCACCGCCGCTGTTCAGCCGGGACGTGTACAGCTATCTCGCGCAGGGCGCCATGGTCGACGCCCACATGGACGTCTACGCGCACGGTCCCGCCGCGCTCGGCGGCCCCCTCGCCGACGAGGTCGCCCCGCTGTGGCAGCACACCGGGGCGCCGTACGGCCCGGTGTTCCTCGCCCTGGCCTCGGGGCTGTCCGGGCTGACCCGGGGGCAACTCCCCGCCGGGCTCTTCGGGATGCGGCTCGTCGCCCTGCTCGGGGTGGGCCTGATGGCCGCCGCCCTGCCCCGGCTCGCCCGGCAATGCGGCGCGGACCCGGCCGCCGCGCTCTGGCTGGGCGCCCTCAACCCGCTGGTGCTTCTGCACCTGGTCGCGGGCGCCCACAACGACGCGATCATGCTCGGGCTGCTCGGCACAGGCCTGGTCGCCGGGCGCGGCCGGTGGCCGATCCTGGGCGCCGTACTCGTCACGCTCGCCGCTCTCGTCAAGGCGCCCGCCGCACTCGGGCTCGCCGCGGTCGTGCTGCTCCAGATCCGCGCGGGCCACCGCCCGGCCAAGGCCGCGACGACGACCGTCGTCGCGTCCGCGGTCACCACGGTCGCCGCCACGGCCGTCGCGGGCACGGGCTACGGCTGGATAGGCGCCCTCGACACACCCGTCTCGGCACACAACTGGGCCCTCACCAGCCTCCTCGGCCGCGCCACCGGAGCCCTCCTGGAACACCTCGGCAGCGGTCTCGCCCCCTTCGCGATCCCGGCCTGGCACGCACTCGGACTCGCGGTCACCGGCGCGGCCATCCTCGCCATATGGTTCCGCCTGCGGCCCAGCCCCGTCTACGCGCTCGGCCTGAGCCTCGCGGTGGTGGCCGCCTTCGGCCCGGCGATCCGCCCCTGGTACGCCCTGTGGGGTCTCTTCCTCATCGCCGCCGCCGCACCGAACACGTCCGTACGGCATCGGGTGGCCGCCGTGACCGGCGTCCTCGCGCTCGCCGTCCTGCCCAGCGGCGGGCCCGCCGACATCGGACAACTCGTGCTGGCCGTCTCCGGCGGAGTCCTGGCGATCGTCGTCCTGTGGCAGGCGCGCCAGGCGGCAGAAGCCCCGGCCCTGGGACGTACGGCATGAGAACACCCACCACCGACCGCGGCCGAATCCTCCTGGTGCTGACCCTCGCCACCACCGTGACCGTCTTCACCGCGACCGTCCCACTGCTGCGCGACTGGTTCGACCTGCGCGTCTACTACGGCACCGTCCACACCTGGCTCCACCACGGCGGCCGGATCTACGACTACCACGTGCCGGGGACGACCTACGGCTTCACCTACCCGCCGTTCGCCGCCGTCAGCATGGCCCCGATGGGATACCTCGGGCTCGGCACCGCGATCGCCGCCGCGCTGATCCTCAACATGGTGGCCCTCGCAGCGGTGCTGCGCATCCTGGCCGGTCCCGGATGGCGGCGCTACGGCTGGTTCGGCTGGACCCTGGTGGCCTGCGGGTTGGCGCTGTTCGAGCCGTTGCGCGACACCTTCAGCTTCGGGCAGGTGAATCTCCTGCTGCTGGCCCTCGTCCTCGGCGACGGCTGGCTGCTCTCCACCGGCCGGGGCCGCTGGGCGGGCGTCGGCATCGGCCTCGCGGCGGCCATCAAGCTCACGCCGGCGCTGTTCATCGGCCTGCTGCTGGTGGCCAGACGCTGGAAGGCCGCCGCGGTGGCGACGGCTGTGGCGCTCGCGGCGACCGGGCTCGCGGCCCTGGTGGTCCCGGGCGCCTCGAAGTTCTACTGGACCCAGGCCATGTGGGACACCACCCGGGTGGGCCGCCTCGACTACGTCTCCAACCAGTCCCTGCAGGGCGTCCTGGCCCGCCTCGGCGAGACCGGCCGCCCGCTGTGGGCGACGGTCGTCCTGCTCGTGCTGTGCGTATGGGCGGTGCGGGTACGCCGTGCGGTCGTCGCGGGGGACTGGACGGCCGCCTTCGCGCTGACCGGGCTGACCGCGTGTCTGATCAGCCCGATCACCTGGGTGCACCATCTCGTGTGGCTGCTGCCCTCGTTCGCCGTGCTGGTCCGCGCCGGGCACCGGCGGATCGCGGGCGCCCTGTACGCGGTGATGTGCACGAGCGTCGTATGGCTGTGGTTCGACGACGCCTCGGGCATCGACGGCTTCCTCGGCAGCAACACGTACACCTGGGTCACGCTCGGCCTGCTGCTGTGGCTGCCGACCGGTCAGGCCCCGGGAAGCCGCCGGCCCTTCAGCCGCAACGCCAGCACCACCGCGCCCGCGCCGAGCACGGCGGCCCCCACGACCGCGGCCGTCTCCGCCCACCCCGGACCCTCGTCCGCCGTCGCCACCGTGGCGGCCACCGGCACGGCGGCGGGACCCGGCCTCGGGCTCGCCCGCAACGCGTCCAACGCACCCACCGGATCGACCCGCCCGGCAGCCGCGAAACCCCAGTCGAGCAGCTCGCGCGCCTCCTCGTACACGGTGAAGCCGCCGCCCGCCTGAGGGTTCATCACCGTGACGACGAGCGACCGCCCGCCCCGCCGCGCCGCCGCGACCAGGGTGTTGCCCGCGTGGGTCGTGTAGCCGTTCTTCACGCCGATGAGCCCCGGATACGGCTCCACGCCGTCGTTGCCGGTCAGCAGCCGGTTGGTGTTCTGGATCGCGTACGACGACCCGTCACCCGGGAACTCGGCCTCGGCGGTGGAGCAGTACCGCGCGAAGTCCGCGTTGCGCAGCCCGGCCCGCCCGAACACCGCGAGGTCGAAAGCGGAGGACACCTGGCCGTCGGTGTCGTAGCCGTCCGGCGAGATGACGTGCGTGTCGAGCGCGCCCAGGGAGCGCGCCTTGGCCTGCATCCGGGCGGCCGCGGCGTCCCAGCCGCCGTCGAGGGCGGCCAGGACGTGCACGGCGTCGTTCCCGGAGTTGAGGAAGACCCCGCGCCACAGGTCGGCGACGCGGTATGTGTGGCCCTCCTCGACTCCGACCAGGCTGCTGCCCTCGCCGATGCCGGCCAGGTCCTGCTTGGTGACGCGGTGCCGGAGCCCTCCGGGCAGGGTGGGGAGGACGGTCAGGGCGAAGAGGGTCTTCAAGGTGCTGGCGGGTGGGAGTCTGCGGTGGGCGTCGTGGGCTGCCAGGATGTCGCCGGTGCGGGCGTCTGCGACGAGCCAGGAGAGGGCCGAGACGTCCGGGAGTTGGGGGGCGCCGGGGTGGAGATGGACCTGGGTGCTGGGATCCGGCCCGGTGTTGGCTGTCGCCGCGGTGGGGGTGAACGCGAGGACGCTCGTCAGACAGAGGGCGCAGGCTGACACGGCGATCCGGGGTGAGAATCCGATTGTCATACCGCAAACGTAGGAACGAAGGGGCCGCAGAGAGCGTTGGCCGGGCCGATTGAGGCGAGTCAGCACCCGGATGCGCTAGTGGTTCGTCTGCCGGCCGGTGGGGGCTGGTCGCGCCCACGCGGCGGAGCCGCAAATCGACACAGTCCCGCGCCCCCAAAAGACCAAGCTCACGTCAGTTGGAAGGCAGCGTCGGCTGGATGCGGCGCAAGAACGTCGCGTTGTCCGGAGTCTCCCGCATGCGCTCCAGCAGGGTCTCCGTGCTGCTCTGGCCGTCCCTGTTCTGGAGGACGCGGCGCAGGCCTCGTACCGCCGTCAACTCGGCGGGAGTGAGCAGGAGTTCCTCGCGGCGGGTGCCGGACGGGTTGATCTCGACGGCCGGGAACACCCGGCGGGAGGCCAGCTCGCGGCTGAGGCGGAGCTCCATGTTGCCCGTGCTCTTGAGCTCCTCGAAGTAGAAGTCGTCGGCACGGGAGCCGGTCTCGACCAGTGCGGTGGCGAGGATGGTGAGCGAACCGCCCTCCTCGGCGAGGCGGGCGGCGCCGAAGAACTTCTTCGGGCCGATCAGCGCGGTCGCGTCGACACCGCCGCTGAGGGTACGGCCGCCGGAGGCCGCCGCGTTGTTGTGCGCCCGGCAGAGGCGGGTCAGCGAGTCGAGGAGGATCACTACGTCCTCGCCGGCCTCGACGAGCCGCTTGGCCCGCTCGATCACGAGCTCGGCCAGCGCGATGTGCTGCTTGGGCGCCTTGTCGAAGGTGGAGGCGTAGACCTCGCCGCGCACGGAGCGCCGCATGTCGGTGACCTCCTCGGGGCGTTCGTCGAGCAGCACGACCATGAGGCGGGCCTCGGGGTGGTTGCCGGCGACGGCCGCCGCGATCTGCTGGAGCAGTACGGTCTTGCCGGTCTTGGGCGGGGCCACGATCAGTCCGCGCTGGCCCTTGCCGACGGGGGCGATCAGGTCGGCGACGCGTCCGGTGAGTCCGGCCGCCGGGTGTTCGAGGTGCAGCCGCTCGCGCGGGTGCAGCGGGGTGAGGTCGCGGAAGTGGCGTCGGCCGCGCAGTTCGTCGGGCGTGCGCCCGTTGACGAACGCGACCTCGGTCAGGGCGCGCTGCCCGCCGCGGACGCCTTCCACGAGGTCGCCCTTGCGCAGGCCGTGACGGCGGATCAGCGCGGGGGAGACCTGGAGGTCGGTGGGCGAGGGCTGGCAGTCCAGCGCCCGCAGGTGCCCCTTCCCGTTGCCGTCGATGTCGAGGACACCGGTCGCGGTCTGGGTGCGGGGCTGTTCCTGTACGGGGGGTTCGAGTGTGGTGGTCATGATGGGTGGTCCTTTCAAGGACGGTTGCATGTGTCATGCGGAAGGAAGGGGAGAAGCCGCAGAGGGAGGGCGCATGAACGCTCCTCGGGGCGGCGGGAACATCACCTCGGGTGCGGCGGAAAAACGCCGGTCACGAAGTGGTGTGAAGAAGCCGTGTGCCGGTCGGAATCGACGGGCCGGTCGGCGGAGAAGAAGTGGTGCTGGCACCGGCGCCCGGAACGGGGCGTACACAAGTGCTGACCGCACCGTAGCACACCCGGTGCGGGTCCGGCTGTGAGATACGGCTCAGCGGCTCGCCAGCAGGCCGTAGAGGAGGGGGATCCGCGGCTCTGGCAGGCGCCACCAGCCGGTCGGGGTCCGCTCCATCCGGGGCCACCGCGGCCACGGGAGTTCGTCGCTCTCGCGGAGCCTTTGGATGTTCAGTCCCGCCGTCGTCAACGCGTTGATGACCTCGTCTATTCCGTGCATCCACTCATAGCTGTCGGTCGCGTCCGCCACGGCCGGGCCGTCGGTGTACGTGAACGTCGCGTCCCGGTGCACCGGACCACCGCCGCCGAGGTAGTCGTGGCGCAGCAGGAGTTCCGGTCCCTCGCCCGGATTCGGCTTCGGGCCAAGGGAGTTGAGGAGTGGGTGGAACTCTACGATGTACAACCGGCCTCCAGGGCGCAGGAGTTGGGCGATCACGCCGGCCCAGCGCGGGAGGTCGGGCAGGTAGCACAGGGCGCCCTTGCCGGTGTACACGACGTCGAACTGCCGTTGCCCCAGGGCCTCGACGGCGTCGTACACATTCGCCTGTACGTAGTCGACGTCGAGGCCCGCCTTCGCCGCGATGCCGTTCGCGGCTTTCACCGACGCCTCGGAGAAGTCGAGTCCCACGGCTCGTGCCCCGCGCCGCGCGAACGCGAGGGTCTCGGTGCCGAGATGGCACTGGAGGTGGAGCACGTCACGGCCCGCGAGTTCGCCGAGGTCGTCCCACTCGAAGGCGGCGAACCAGCGGTCCGGGTCCGGGTCCCCGTCGAGGCCGTAGAACCGGCTGGCGAGGTGGACGGGGGTGCGGGCGTCCCAGTTGGCCTGGTTGGCGCGCATCAGCCGTGCGTGCTCGTCGGTGCTCATGGTTCCATCCAACCGTGATCGGATGGCGGACGGCGGGAAGAACACCGGTTCCGTGCCGGTTGCCCCGAGACGAGTGACCTACGACGAGAGGGGCAAGTCGTGCGTGCACTGATCGTGGATCCGGGGGTGGCCGGTGGGCTGCGGCTCGGGGAGGCGCCCGACCCGGTGCCGGGTCCGGGGCAGCTGCTGGTGGAGGTCCGGCACACCTCCCTCAACTCGGCCGAGCTGTACTTCGCGCAGCGGGGCGCGCCCGGTGACGTGATCGGTTTCGATTCCGCCGGTGTCGTCGTGCGGGGCGCCGCCGACGGGAGCGGGCCCGCGGTGGGCAGCCGGGTCGTTGGATTCGGGGAAGGCGGCGGGTTCGGCGCGCTGCGCGCCCTGGACGTGGCCGATGTGGCCGTGGTGCCGGACGAGGTCGACCTCGGCGAGGCGGCCACCCTGCCCGTCGCCGCCGGCACCGCGCTGCGCGCGCTGGAACAGGCCGGGCCGCTCCTCGGCCGCCGGGTCCTGGTCACCGGGGCGTCCGGCGGGGTCGGCGGGTTCGCCGTGCAACTCGCGGCGCTGGGCGGCGCGTACGTCATCGGCGTGGCCGGTTCCGAGGACGGTGCGCGGTGGGTCGGTGAGCTGGGGGCGAGCGAGGTGGTGGCCGGTGCCGACGAGGTGAAGGAACCCCTCGATGTCGTGATCGACGCCGTGGGCGGGGCCCAACTGGTCTCCGCCTACGGCCTGTTGGCCCCGGGCGGCAGTCTGCAGAGCGTCGGCTGGGCCGCCGGGCGGGACGCTGTACTGCCCGTGGGTGTCACGCTCGGCAGCAGCACACCCAAGGCGATCGTGTCGGTCTACAACGGCGGTGGACTCACCGACCGGCAGGCGCAGTTGAGGCGGCTGCTCGCGCTGGTCGGGGACGGCCGACTGCGGGTGCCGGTCGGCTGGCGCGGCCCGTGGGACCGGATCGCCGAGGCCGTGGCGGCGCTGAGCGGTCGCAGCCTGCGCGGGAAGGCCGTCCTCGACGTCCTCTGACGATTCCTGTGAAACCCGGGACGGGTCCTCCGCTCCGCGCCTCATACCAGCCATACGA
>Ga0307511_10005920_pt1 | contig 12363 bp, 14 predicted proteins | sample 13_EM_MG_FD_200266 | JGI IMG/M metagenome (GOLD analysis project Ga0307511, IMG submission 200266) | Populus trichocarpa ectomycorrhiza microbial communities from riparian zone in the Pacific Northwest, United States - 13_EM | ecosystem: Host-associated > Plants > Roots > Unclassified | place...
ATAAAATTGCCAAATGATCAATGCTGACCCAGACATCGGGTATCGATGAAGTGAAGACCGTAAATCCATTTGTTTCCGGTAGAATTGATGCGACATTTGCGTAATCCGAAGGCACAACAGTATCTAAGCTTCCCCCAGCAATAGATATCAATGTGGTATAAAACAACGGATTATACGGGGCCCACTCTGCTGAGTATGACTTCCTCCAGTAGTCATTTATATGGATATAAGTTGAGACAATTTGCTCATCAAAAGACACCGGTGCCCTCGCATGAGGGGTTGATAAGGTGATAATGGTGTTAACCGAATTCAGTTGATAATTTGGCATTGTGAGCATAGTTCTAGCGACGATTCCCCCCATAGAATGGCCCACGATGATAACCGAGCTTGGGTCAGGTAAATCGGAATCAAGAGTCGACTTCCTAGCATCATGGTAAAGTGAGAGTATGTATGCCACTGCATCATTCAAATATTCCGCCTGATCGAGGAGTGTCTGACCATGGAAAGCAGTAATGTCCTCATTGAAGTCGACCGTGAAGAAATCCAACTTATGCCTTCCCGACTCCTCAATTCCCGGATTCATTTGTAATAACTCTGCCCATTGCCGTGCCCCCTCCTTCGCCATAGATCGAACTTGTTTGTAACTTCCGGCGTTCCCGGGGATGAACAAAACTGGGACTCCTCGGGGCTAAAATCAACTCCTGTGTTAGCAACTCCACAACGGTCCGCCGGGATATCCTAGCATCCAACATACGTCCAAAGATGAAGTATCATATTGCCTTTCACGATACAAATACACCTTGTATTTACTCGCGAACCTCGTGTGTTCCGTATCAAAGTTGACCAGTGGAGCATATGCCGGGCTCATATACGTCTTGATGCACCCTTTTGCATCGCATTGCCTACTCTGAAAAGAGTGCACAATCGCCACCATCATCAAGGCCGACAAAATCGTGACACAAAGCGTTGAAATCGAGCAAGCCCAGAACGACCGAGCCTTTGCCCGTCTATAGCCCCGTGGTTCCTCCATCTTATCCTTGCTTATCGGCGTCGTAATGTCTGACTTTGTCGTCTTCTCTAAAGTTGAGCTCGAGAGCGGTAGCTGCGATACTGATGGGAGGGTAGTTGCAGTTGATATAGCTGCCGATGTGCTGTAGTTGTAATCGCCTAATTTTGAAGTCAGTTGGGGGAGTAGAACTATCAATTGGCGAGCAGTTGGTTCACCTCCATCTAGAGGCGACGCTGGTTCTGGGTCTCCGTCGTCCGTGCTGCTTGATGGGCGTCTCGACCGCATTGGATGTTGGAGTCCGATCGAGAGGATTTTGCACGGAGTAACTGGTGGTGCTCGGACTTCTTTGGCGGAAGAGAGGAGGGAGAGGAATCACGGCCGAAAAGCGACAACGGGGCGGAGAGTAAGGATCGGGACTCTAGCCTAGGCGTCGGCGGGGGAGGGGGGGTTGAGATAGGAGCACAGCCTCGGTGGAGAGGTGGGACTTTTGGACTTTTGAATATGTGTGGGAGGGCGAGAAATGGAGGAGTGCGAGTGTAGACTGCACGTTACATACATATGTACGTACATAGAGCAGCATCGGCATACGAGCGTTTTACATACTTTTCTCACGGGGACTACGGTGCTTCGAACGCTTACAGTTCCTGCACTACTTATCTGCGGAACAGGATCTCTAATACATATTTGTGGATAAGTAAAACGTGCTGTTCATCGACGGACTATGTTCATCGCGCCTGCGACTAGGTTCTGTGATGCCTTCTCCCAGCCGTACGAAATACGTAAGGGGAGCTCTAGTAACCAAGCCCAGGGTACCCGGCGACATGTACCTTCCAGTGTCATGTGTGGCGGCTGTTATGTGATCAGCTTCGCACTTAATTTTTTTTTCATTTCATTCCTCTCGTCGCTTCCTTCTCCTAGTGAGATCACCAGCAATAGTTGCCAGGCACAGCTAGAGGCGCTTACTACAGTACGTACTGGTAGGTACGTTCCCCTGTAACCACCTAGTCTGGTTGGTAACCACCCCACTGGCGACAACATACATAGAGTTAGTCTGGTTGGCACAAGGCCTTCAAGTACTACTGCGCCCACGTTAAAGCCTCAAGTTAAAGCCACTCGAAAGTCTATGTAGTTGGGTGTCCACTCGACTGCATGTCTCACAACAAGGAAAGAAGGCAGCGCCAAGCCTTTGTGTAACAACCCTGGACATTTACTTGTGTTGGGCACAATATTCATGTATGTATCAATTGCGCCAGACTATATAAACCGACCCAGCGAGAATCAATTGGCCATAGGGTTAAGTATCACAGCGGCGGCTTACTATGGTTTGTGATACCAATGAGTTGTTCTCAAGCAATTGCAAAGCTTGTGGTATTGTGACGAAAAACCACTCATGGGGTTCGCGCGCGGATGCCGGCTGCGGTATATCTTCAACGTTCGGAGCATTATGCTTCACCGCCTTTTGAATGAGGAAGACATATATATATACAGTACATATGTACAGTACCTACTGCTCCCCTTCTGACGTGTAACCGTGCGTGGTGTAACGCGCGTTAGTTCACTTTCATATTTTGCTTGCATGGTTGGCCTTCGACTCTAGAATGTTTAGGAGCTAGCCAATTGGCCTCCTCATGATATGCAATATGTCTTCAGACCCTTGCTTAAAGAATTCTTATTCCATTAACCTTCTTACCTCCAGGGCTGACAGGAGTTAGCAGCCCCAACTATTAGAAGCAAGCACTGCCTCGCAAATGCATGTGGCACTTCGCTCAACGGTGCACAAGGTAAGCTATTCGCCTAAAGCCTATATCAACCTCCCCACTTTGATCTCCTTACACTGCTTTGCCTCACGGAGCTTGGTTTCTACCTCCTTCGCCTTCTTTGCTTGTTGAAATACTCTCTCGTACTTCACCTTCCCACATCTCATTCTCGTAAGGATATCCGCAGCTTGGCCTTTTGTAAGCTGCTTCTGGTCCCAGTCACCCTCGGGCCTCCTTTCTTTAAGATGATCTATTTGTGCTGGACTTGCAGGCATCTTCCGCCAGGGTGCGCTATGTAAAATCATAATACGTGGGCAATGCTTTGATGCGTAGGCATCTTAGGTGATGGTTAGCTTACGCCATATAGTCTCGGCGAGAAGCACGTACCTGCACCACTAACTGCGTGTGCGAGCGTCTCAATACGGTCTGCGAGTATTTTTACCGGCGCGGCTATATACTGACTCGCATAAAGGTTTAACTGTGATGCTGACTTCTCCTGGACAGTATACGTGCCTTTAATTAGGTCAGCCTATGTACTCATCCTCCAGAAGAATTCCATACCCTCTTACCATCCGTTTGCTGTGAAATACTCAAAACCGTCTGTGCTGTTGAAAGTACATAGTCGGTAAGCCCAACCTTGACCCAAGCGTAAGGGCTAAGCTGCCTAATTTGTTTCTCATGTCCATGTGCTGTATCGCTCAGAAGGTCCCATATGCTCTCATAGTCTGTGAACGACACATGTTTTATCGGCACACTCTGCAATTGATTAATTGCATCAACTCCACTTGAATTTCCTGCCTGTAAAATTTCTGGACCTTTCTGCTCTTCCTTTGCATCGTCACGCATCTTTTCCATGGTGGATGGAGTTGCATTGTCGATAATCGTAAAAGGATCCAGGCCAAACAATGTTGGTGTACTTATTATGCCTTTATTCAAGATCCCTATCATATCAATTACATGGCAGCTTTCTTTTCCGGGAGATAACCGCATTCCCCGCCCAATCATTTGGATCTATCAATGAGTCAGCTAATTGATATAATGCATCCTAAGTTGAAATGATGAGATTAGTTGAAATGCGTACCAGGAGATTTTTCGATCTAGTGGGCCTTGCAAGAAGAACACAGTCTATGTTGGGTATATCCGTCCCCTCTGTAAGAATTCCACAGTTGACAAGCACCGGGAAAACGCCAGCCCGGAAGCCATCCAATAACCTCGATCGGTCCTCCTTTGGTGTCAAACTCGTGACGAATCTAGCATCGATTCCATGTTGTCGGAATGTGTTTGCCATTTCGGTCACGTGGGCTATATCTACGCAGAATACCAGTGTAGACTTCCGCTTCCCTATATAGATATCAGCCTTGGTCTCGTAAATGATTGATAGTCTTGATAAGTCGCACCAGCTTTTGTTAACCAAGCTCTGACAGTTATGTTATTAGTCTGTGTCGTGTTGACTGCCTGTGACAGATCCGCTATGTTGAAGTCGCCAATACTTTCTCTGACGGCTGAAAGGTCGACCTGCGTCTGGACAGTTGTAAATTGTACATTCGAGAGCCAGTTTTCTTTAATCATATCTATATAGTCCCTATAGATGCATGTCAAGATGGAGCTTCTCGCAATTTCGTAATTTGGCCACGCTTACTTGTGGTAGACGATGTAGTCTAAAACGGCGCCCATCTTCAGTCCATCATGCCTTGACAAAGTGGCTGACACTCCGACCACAACAGGATGATTGCCGTTCTTCTCTGGGTGCAAAGCACCAAAATGATCCAGGGTTTTCATATACGTATCCGCAACAGCATGGTGACACTCATCAATCAAAATGAGTTTGAAATTCCCGGGGTTGAATTTTTCAACCCTGTCCTTGCTCACGATGCTTTGGATTGACGCAAGTGTAATATCTGCCACTCCAGATGCATGCTTATTCGCCATTTCAACTTCCACCGTCCTTTCAGGGTAAGCATTCATGCAGTGACGGAGGGCCTGTTCAAGAAGCTCTCTTCGATGAACCAAAATCAAGGTTTGAGTTGCGGTATCATTTGGAGGTGGGAGCTTGTCGATAAGTTGGGTAAATATCACCTATATAACGCATATTAGTTAGATAAATCATTGCGGGGCTGCAAAATGTATATACCGTTTTCCCTGAACCGGTAGCAAGGGAGATAGCTAATCTTTTATGACCTTGCTTGACGTGATCTAATACAGCGTCTATGCATTCTTGTTGGTAGTCTCTCAGGATAATGGCTTTGGTCGTGGGTGGCGGTACCAGCACTGCTTCTGCTACATGTAACTCATCTTTGGATCCCTCCTTCTTCTTCCTCTGCTTGGTACCGGGCTCTCTTGGTGGCTCGAGCTTTTTCGCCGATTTGACTTTTGCTATTGCTCCCCCCCCAGGCTCTGCTGACTTGACAACTCTTCCTGAAGGCGATGAATCTAGTTCAGCACCTCCCTTCTTCTCAACAATTGATTTTTCCTTCTCCTTCTTCTTCTTCTTCTTTTTCTTCTTGGTCCCCGCCTGGTTTGGCGGTTCGGGAGCTGCAATTGGCGGTGAGAGGAATGGTGGTGCTCGTATGGAAGTTGACAGAGTCTCGGTCAACGTAGCTTGTGTCCTTCGTATGATTCGTATTCCCGTAGGCCCAAGCACTGGCTTAATTGTGAAGGCCCTCAGAAGTAATCTCGCTGATATCATGTCTTGTTAAACCTGAAAATAAGCTGCGAAGGTAATATGAATGCTAGAATTGGCTGTACCTGTAGGTCATTTTGCATGAATGCGGCTTGGCACCGATAAAGCTTTAAGCAAACGACTATCTAGGTAGCAGTGAGCCAGCTTTAGCTCGGGAACCAAACCCCTCAATCCCACACCACAGAAGCAGAATGGCCGACCGACTCACTCAGCTTCAAGATGCGCTCGACCAGGCGAGTCGCCTAGCTTACTGAATACAGCTTTTACACTAACCTTCCCCCCATCCAGCTAGCTACTCAATTCTACTGTGCCATCAGATACATCTCGACACGCCACGAGCCCGTTGCGCTCGGCAAAGAGCCGACAGTCAAAGATGAGAACGTGACGCCCGATGACCCGGCAACCTTTGAAGGTTCAACGCCCTGAGGCCCATTTGCTCCCCTTGCTAATAGAATGTACTCTCTATAGTTGCCAAGGCCGAGCTCGCAAAGGACCTCATCATGAAATCGAAACAAATTGAACTTTTGATCTGCTCACTCCCGGGAATTGGTGTGAGTGAGGATGAGCAGCAAGAGAGGTTACGATCTTTAGAGAAGGAGCTTCAAGAGGCAGAAGCTGAGAGAAAACAGGCAGTGGAAGAGAGGGAGGATATGGTTGAAAGGCTGGATACTGTTATACGAAATATACGGAGGGTGTGAAGCGAAACTAGGGATAAATATGCGGAGGACATCAGCGTCCAGCCATCGGTACCTAAGGTATCTCTTTTCACACTACTACTGGTGTTCATCTGGGTCTTTATTTGTACAATTAACTCGTCTTTCTATGCGACCTCCACCACCCATTGAAGGTATTGTGGCCATGATATGAACTACTGAGGGATCCTAAGTACTGAAGTACATACAAACTATTCATGATGGCACGTTACCTGCTGTAAATACCGATTCAGACTGTTACCCTGTGAAGCCCTTGTAGTAGTTGCCGTTCCGAAACTGCCATGTCATTACCTCGCTAGACTGACATATCCAATGCCAGTGGTGCTTGAATACTTGTAAGATGAGTGCCAGTTTGATGCCAGTTGGCATACATCTCTGAGTCCTTTCCCGTACTACTCCCGAGGAGCGCCTTACAGTACTAGGGTACGTACCATACCTGTCTAGATCGCAGATACCGGTATACATACACTTAAAGTGTCAATGACTAGGGTACTTAGTCTGGTTGGCTGCGTGGCCTTGTTCACTCGAATCACATCAGGAACCTTCCTTTCACATGTGTGTATGCAGGCCAGCCAAACTGCAGAATGATACATACAATATGCCAAGCTATATTACCATCCACCAGAGAAAATCCCTATGCAAAGCAGAATAAACGTGTTCTATCCAAATCCGTCCAAGAAACTAGAATAATTAACGTAACCACACAACCAATATAATTCCACAAATTCAGATGCTCAACACCAACTAAACACGGGATTATTCGACTTAACCGTTTCTAGTCTTTCGACAATGACCTTTCTTGTAGCATTCTCCATATCTGAGGCTGCAGCGTAACCAAGATCGCCCTCCACATCATCCCCACCAAAGAAAGCAGCCGATAATGAGTTCCCACGTTTTCTGCCATCACTCGACCGATCAGTATTCCTGGAATACCTGATGTCGTAGCTGCTCCCTCTTTGCGGCTGATGTGGTATTGTGTTGATCGGGGGCTCATTTTCCGCCCGACTTTTTATCGACTGTGGAGAGCTTGAAAGAATTGAAACCTGTACCTCATCTGGTGCACTATTTCGAGACCTGCCTATCTGAAACCTTCTGGCGCTGGGGATGTCAGACGGGGGTGATAGATCAAGCCCAAGAAGGTCGGGACTTTGTATCAAAGGAGCAGATGCAGCTGCTGTCGCTCCAATATCTATTTCTTCTTCCTCATCATATGTTGGACGGCGTCGAGCCTCTGAAGAAGGTACCCGAAGCGGAACAGCAACTGGGACCTCCATTTCATCATCCTATACACCTTACCATTAGCTACCTTACACATATATATGCATATAGATATAGATATAAATACCCAGACATGGACTCTCGCACGCCTCGTGAGCTCCAAAGGCCCTTGGTCGGAGCTTTTGAGGGTCTCGACTACATTAAATGCCTGTCCCTTGAGCACAGCCATCTGCTTGGAAAACATCCTCTCCTTGAAATCAGTATCCATCTCGAAGAGCTCGCGAAGTTTTGCTTGTGTCTCCGACCACCACTTAGGGGACGTCAATATCGATAGGAAGTGATCACGTGTTTTTGTTGAGAACGGTTGTCCGATTAGCGATACAGGTAGAAATAACCAACTGTGAATATGTCAAGTAAATATGTAAGTACTTCGAGACTACAATCAATTGCAAGTGTAGTATCGATCACTTACCCGAAGGGAAAACTCCGCCATTGATCTGGGTGCTTCCATGGAAATGCCAATGAATTATCAATTGCTCCAATTCTGAGCTTGGGAACAGCTCCATTCATTGGGGTGGTCGCACGAGGAGTGGCAACCATAGGCTCTGAAAGCTGATACCCAGGGGATTCAGGCCGTGGTGAGGAGGAACCAATGTCTCCCACCATATGCAGCGGTATGGCGCTCCCTCTAGGGGTGCCATTACTCGGTGGTGTGCTTGGATCCTCCCATTCAACCTTAACCATCCAATTGTCAAGGCCCCTATCTGTATTCCTCATGATATAGTCGAGAATAACTAATTTCTCAAGCTCTTCCCTGAATTGCTGTTGAACAGGCTCTGTCCATACAAATCTTCGATTTTGAGGATCATCCGATGTACTGGGCCTATCTGGGGCATCTTCAACATCATTTGCACCACTCGGAACACAGGTATAGCTCCAAGGACCACGTCTCGGTGCCGCATCGGTACGAAACCCGGAGTTCGTTGAGTCCGGCCAGGGATGTTTCCGGAAGAAGATATTCGCATCTGTGAAGAATTCAATAAAGAATGAACAAGTGAAGGATCATGAATTATGCACTTACCTTCATAGCCTTGCAAAAAAGCCTGAAAACTTCCTACCTTTGGGGGCAGCGGTTTCTTTTTCCTATAGAAGGCACGCCGGTCCCAGTAATCATAATGAAATGATTTCGACGATACCCAAACAACCTCTGTATGTGGTACCAGGAATGCTCGTAACTGCCTGTCCAAGACACATGCCGCAGCTTCTGATATGTAGCTAAGGTTGGGTATAAGGCTAGATGTAATATTTAGTATCACACCCTTCAGGGGGCTAAGAGTGAACCCACCAGCTACGTCCAAAGAAACAAGGGAATCTAAACATGCGGGTAAGCGTCAGAACCCTTCATGTTACGGTTAAAACTCACAGATTCCTATGCAACCACTTTGTGGTTTTTGGATTGAGGTGGCCATATCTGGAGAATAAACGTAAGCAGGGCCTCTTAGCACCTATGAAATATGGGATGGAAAACTCACGGCTCTTCATCCTTCGGCTTGAAGACGCCAACAATCCTCCCATCGCTAGTCCTCATAAAGTAACTTCCAGATGAGCCTTGTTTAATGAGCTTGGGCTCCACCCCTTTACTGATAGCAACCCTCACTGTGTCAAACAACTCAATAAACTGTTCTTTTGTAATGTGCCCTTGCTCATTCGGCTCTTGGCTTCCCAGGCTCGACAGTGGCCTGTATCCATCCGGAGGCACAAATACGGAATACACAATCTCCAACGGAGCTTCCACCTGTAAAGACCTTCCTTTCTGTTTCCCAATCTTAAATTTGCTAGCAATTTCCTCCGCCCAACGCTCCAGCCGAGCATTGATAGCTTTGATGTCTACACCGGAACTGTTCCTCCGCATTCGCGGCCCACTCCTGCCATCCACGAGAGCAGGAGGCGAGAAGGGTTCTCGTGAATGGCGAGAAGTAGCAGGAGGCCGTATAGATACCACTCTTGAGCGGAAGTTACCCTCGTCGAACTCATTGTCCGAGTCTGACAGCTCGACATGCTGAGCTAATCTTTCGTAGCCAGACGCAGGTGGTCGGGGCATTCTGTGTCGGCCTAGTCTTGTCAGGCTCTCAGCTCAGATTGAAAATAGATGTTCGTTGATAGTATCAGGAGCATCGGCAACCCGACAGCATGGTTACTTGCGTGCGTTGTATGTTGTTGCTCTGGGGCTTGCGGGATGCGGGTACGTGGTATTGCGAGGGCTGGGCATCACGAGTGGACTGGTTAGTGCTACGTAACAGTCGATCTTCCAAAACGAACCAAGCACAAGCAAGCAAGCGTACCTAAAGCAAGGTACCTACGTGCGCATACCGCGTGCAGCAACGGGCCAGTAATGGGATCTAAATGTTCGATATCGATATCGATATGAAACTCCAAACCCTATCCCACATATCCCAATTGCGACACGACAGTTAATCAGGCGTATGCCCTGTCCAGGTCCCAAAATGGCCAGGCCCTTGGATTGAGACCGGTTAAGCTCGCCCGCAGCATGGGAGCCCGAGGCGGCGGACACTAACGTTATCGATCATGCATGGAAGGGATATCGAATGTTCCATGAAAAACCTAGGCTAGTTGCAACACCTCCTAGAGAGATGAAAAATCCCAGTCGGTGTCCCAGTCACTTGAATCTGATCAGATACCAATCAGTAAGCTCCCCATTCGATCCCTGGCTAAACATGATACAGAAACAATCGGCTTACTCCCCATGCCAGTAAAGCCTTTATCAGCATCATGATTGCGAAGGCACCTTGAAGGCGCGTAAGCCGGTTGTGTCCGAAAAGACGTTGTCATTGTGCATCCGCAAGCCAACACTGTTAAACCTGCTACGCATGAGGCCGCTGTCGCCGACGCCACTTATCCCAAGAAGGAGGCAGTTCCGTGTAGTTGGTGTATTAGACTCCAATGTTGATCTAATTGGCAGAGAGCAATCTCCTATGAACGTCTTTTTTCTTTCTCAATTAAAAAAAGCAAAGAGCTTGAAGGTACAACAATACCCTCTGGCTATGGGCAGTCATGTGGAGTCATCATACTGAAGCCACGACGATGGGTGCTCGCTACCCGTCCTGGTCTATAGATTGGAGAGGTGATGTATCATTCACCAGAACATGAGTGCCAACCAACTATCTCAGATGGTATGTACTGTGGTTTGACAAGGGGCTCTAATCGACAGTCTGTGTAAGACAGGACGATAAAGCGATCCACTCGCCGCTTGGATTAGAGATAATTGTACTCTGCCTAACGGGACAAAGTGCTGCCTATATCGGTTCATAATTATTTCTTTTTCCCTTTACGGAACACATCTCCATCAGACGTTTGGAATTGAGTTATCGGGGTGGACACCCCAGCCTGTTACAGTCAGCAGATTAATAGTGTCGCTATCGTACTATGTCGTAATCATCGACAGGGGTCTAAGTGGGAAATGCTTTAATATTTCAGTACTTATGTGCTAAATATATCGTTTCATATTGACTGAGGTCTCTTGCACCGCCTACTTGGTGCAACACGAGAAGGCCATGGTCAACTCTTTAATTGGCTTCTCTTGTAGGCCTATCAAAGGTTAGTCTGGTTATCAATAGTTATGGAGGAGCGTGTATTCTTACCCTACCATCTGGAGCTATGTGCTGGTCTGCGTATAATAATGCTAGATCAATGATGCTCATGGGATTCGAATGCAATGCGTCCGACTAAATACTAACAATTTAAGCCAATTTTGGCAGATTTCTATCCGCACCTACGGGATCCCACGATATCTGTGAAGATCTTTACCCATTTGTCATGGACGGTTAATCTGCTATGGGTGGCCTAACCCAGGCAATTGTGTATTCGACCACTCCTGCTAGCGAATGGGCGTGTTAGTGGAAAGGAGACTTACCTATCTAAAAGATCGATGCGAGAGCGTTTAAGATCTTGACGCGCGAGAGTTAAACGAGCATAGTTACTGCGATTCCCAATTAGCTAATTAAAGTACTGGCTTTACTTGTCAAGGCTTTACTGAGAATTCAGACCTGTCTCTTCTGAACAACTTGTGTGGAATGGACAAGGATCTTATTGCTCCGGTATATATACATTTCTTCACTCCTGCACCAAGCAGTACCCTCCACAACTCTGTACTTGCTTTCGGGGTAGTAGGAGTTGAAACCGTGAACCTATAATGTCGGTGCAGCTTGCGCATGGTCATTACATAACATTCACATCCAAATGGTTGCCCACACAACGAAATGACGTAGCAGGCCAAAGGCGTCTTGACTAACGGTTAGTAGACAAAGAAAACCTCAAGTTTCTTGGGTCAGATGCTCGACATGTCCAAATCGTGAGAAACCGAAGGACACATCACAGCCTCATAGCTCACATTGCCTGCAATATAGCCATATGATCAATGGGTGACTTTGGAGCTCTAGACCAGTATGCAGCATGTTGTCGACCCCCTTCAACGACAGGAGTTTTCCGGTGATTTATACGCCTTGAACCTAGGCCTGTGGGCCCCGGAGCTCATCGAAGTATACGATTACCTCACCATATGTGTCAGTCTGCCTGGACTTCAAACCTGCTGCAGTGCATCTCCTGCGCGGTTAAGCTAAGCGCCAAGCGACCAGGGGCGGTTTTGTACGATTGGACCACGTTCCCAGGAAACAGATGAAGGGGCAGTATCTGCAGCAAACGTTTAATCTTGCCCCAGTCTGGTTATCTTGCCCAATTTCCAGGCCCTATTCTAGGCCCCATTCACCCTAACAGTGCATGCACGCTCACGTCGACACTTCTGTTTCTCGTGCTGTTCTCCTCCTCTAGTTCAGCCGTCCAAGGGTCTTTCTCTGTTACTGCGCCTGGTCCTGCATCCAGCCTCTTCTTCGACACAGCATTCGAGTTTGCAGCTGCCATACCCCCCTTTCTCTCCCCACACCCCCCTTTTGTTTCTTCCGCACACCTTCT
>Ga0307511_10005921_pt1 | contig 12362 bp, 13 predicted proteins | sample 13_EM_MG_FD_200266 | JGI IMG/M metagenome (GOLD analysis project Ga0307511, IMG submission 200266) | Populus trichocarpa ectomycorrhiza microbial communities from riparian zone in the Pacific Northwest, United States - 13_EM | ecosystem: Host-associated > Plants > Roots > Unclassified | place...
AAATAAGACAATCAGGAATACCTGAACAGGTAGTACATGAAACGAGTTGCCCCTCCTCCCAAGCGCACACAGAGCTAAAATGAAAATCAACAAATCATGAGTAGTTGCTGCTTATTCATATTTTGAAGGGCTTCTGTCTTTCTAGTCTGTGATTCTGAAGAAGAACAGGACGGGGAGAGGGAACTGAACTTCAATTGAAACACAACCCTTACGAGGCAGGGGAGCTCACTTCCACCATAGATATGAAGACTTCGGTATTGAAGGAATGGGAATTTTACTTCTACTAGTTTGTATAACATGGCATGTTAAATGGGCACTGCTTTCTAAGTTCCTAAGCGAAGCAGATTATTAGTGCTGTTTGACATGACACAAGTCTAGGAAACCTCATGTTTATTACCCACAAAAAAGGGTTCTCACACTCTGCAACTACAAAATTGAGCTCGCTGTTCACGCCTCAATTCCCCACTTATTCCACCAAATGTTGTTTTGCCAAGACTACAGAGGGAGTTTCCTGGGTGATGCATAAACGCCAAACAAATAGAACTCAGCAATGACAATGGGGATTACACCAAGTACCTCGTTGTTAATCACCACCGCGAATAAAAGAAAATAAGTGTCAAAAGAAATGATGAAAGTGGCCGTAGAGTAATCTACAGCAACATTGACTCTGGATTCTCAATGTAGCCTTTGAATGCTTTTAGCCATTCGGCACCAATTGCACCTGAAAATGACCAATTGCGCCAACAGGGTTATATCATCACAATTCTCAGAGATGGTGTTGAATAAAGCTAAACACGTTTGTATGACAAAAGATGGTTAACAGAACTGCTTACCATCTATAACACGATGATCACAGCTTAGAGTTACAGACATGAAGGAAGCGAATTTGAAATCATCAGGACCAGAACCAGGGATGACCCTCTTCTCAGCTGCACAGGGACAAGTCAATATCAGAAGTGGAAGCTTAATTTGGTCTGGAAGTTGTTACCAAGTGCCTATCTTACCAGACCCAATTGCTAGAATGCCTGATTGAGGAGGATTAATGATCGCACAAAATTGCTTGATGCCAAAGGGCCCTCCCAAGTTGGAAACAGTAAATGTGCCTCCCTGAAAAAGGAAAAAAGACAAAATTCGTAAGGAATTCACATGAGACAACAGTCCACTGGCCAACTGAGACAGAATTCCAACCTCATAATCTTCTGGTTTCAAGCTATTCTCTTTTGCTTTTTGGGCCAAATTCTTCACCTCGTCAGCAATTTTGGATAGACCTTTCTTGTCTGCATCCTGCAAATTTTACCACATAAAAGCATGTCAGGCGCTCTACACCCAGAACAAAATCAAGAAACTTTTTGCGTAACAGAAATTGGACAATAACTCACCCTAATAACTGGGACATATAGTCCATTATCTGTCTGTACTGCTACATTGATATTAACATTATTATACCTGCATTATAAGCAAGAAGAGAGACATCATCTTAAATATGGTATCACAGATGAATCATTAATCTTAAGAGTATATTAACCATGTACTTACTGGCGAATATAGCTATCAGTCCATGAACTATTGCACTGGGGAACTTTCCTCAGAGCCAAAGCAGCAGCCTGTAGTTACAGTGACATGAAATTATTCTTCAGCAAAAATTTAAAAAACAGAGACAATCAATAAACATCTTAAAGTCCAGAATTTTAACAGCTCAAGGTTATGGCTCAGATAGAGGAAAACATTGACTCAGTTTTTCACTTTAAAGAATCTTAGGATAGTTCCAATGTGAAATGTTGGTGCCTTGTGGTTTTGATAAATTGTCTCCTGTCCACAGGACAACCACTCCAAGGATCAAACCCTACCATCAGTTTGAGTTCAAACTTCCACTCAGATGAATTGAGCTTTTTTCAACAAAAAAAGAAAGAAATAAAACCATGCTAAAAGACTTTCCCTTTGCCACAGTTGACAATCTAGTCAAAAGAGCTCACTCTAAAAAGTAAAGTGAGATAATCCAACCAGAAAAGGGATGCTTCTAGGTTGCGATAGATTTTTTATGCAAAATTTCTGGGACTCTAAAAAGTAAAGTGAGATAATCCAACCAGAAAAGGGATGCTTCTAGGTTCCGATAGATTTTTTATGCAAAATTTCTGGGATGAGGTCACTTCTCGTATTTCCAAACAATATAGTAAGTGCTTCAATACTACACATGAAGAAGTATATTCGTATACCTTGATTACAAGATCATTTACAGATATTCTCTTCCCACCTGAAGTCTCTTGTATCGAATTGAGTTGACTCCGCAAACTGTGCCCAAAAAATCTTTTTAAAAAATATGGAACATAAAGATTAATTGCATTTATAAGTTGGCAAAATCTAACACTAACCCCATAAGTTTGTCGACACATGTATCCACTGTTAAATAATAATGGGGAATAGTTTGCTTTGATAACAACAAGCGTGAAGCTGTCACCTGTCAAAATGATGCCAAGTTTTGCCTCAAGACAGACTTTGATAAAGATAATATGTGGTAGACAAAAAGAAAAAATGTATGTGAGAGCTTGTACTAAATAATATGACATCATGAGTTACTTAAATGCAGAAATGACCAAGAAATAAATCCTAAAGTTTAAGAATCTCATACAAGCTTAATGAGAAACAGTTGTCAGACTGGCACCAAATTTCTGGGGGAATTTAGTGAAAAAGACATGGTTACATTTTGAAACAGAAAGTTTAACTGTGATTTTTCAGCCAAAAGTTGGTATTTCAGCTTTGGTAGAACAAAGAAATTTCAGGCATGCATTTGCAAACCTCAACATCTAACAGAACTTTTATCCATAAATAGTGGACCAATGAAATAATGTTCCCTGCCAACATTCCTTAATCCTTACCCGTGGATTAAGGCTAAACAATGATGGTTACAAATATTACCTTCCTTATTTGAGAATGAGGGATATCCACATAATCTAAAGCAGGAGCTGAGGTGTCCTTGGCGACAGGCTTTGTTGCTGGAGCTTCCTTTCCTCGTGAAGCTACAAAATGGGGGAAATTCTTCACTGAAGCATATATATTTTGACTAGAACAAGAAAAGCCAAGACCATTCACATCACACACTAAACAGCCAGCATATAACATTTATCCATCAAATCACCGGGGATAGAGAACAGCCAAAAATACCAACATCATCAGGTGTAGACAGCTTAATTGTCATACCCAAGTAATCTTCGATATCAGCCTTCACAATATTGCCATCAGGACCCGTTCCTTTGATACTTGAGAGGGGTACCTATGTCCATGATAAAGAAAGTGCATCAATAAGTGTAAATTGAAAGTGGATCAAGATCAATAAATGCCTTTCCATCCCTGAATGAAAATATTCTAGTTGTACTAACTACTTCAAATTACTAACATTATGATCTTCAGCCAATTTTCTTGCAAGAGGACTGGCAAAAGTGCGATCTCCATCAGGAGCTGCACTGGGCTTGGAAATTTTTGGTTCTGGTAAACTAGCTGGTTTTTCAACTTCCTCCTTGTGTGAAGCAGGTGGGGTAGGGGCAGAAGCCTCGTTAGCAGAAGTAGCACCACTTCCTGATGCTGAAGGATTGTAATCCTTAAATTTTGCAATGTCTTCCTCATCTTCAACGGTAATGGCAATTACCTATATATAATATAGAGAAAAAAATTTTATCAGCACTATGTAGTAGTATTACCAACACCAGAGACCTAAATCCGAAACTAAAATGTTTAATTTTACAAAGAAAATTATGGAATCTGAAAGGTGGGCAACAGACAACCAAAATGTGTTCAGTTTGCTTATTTCCAAGATTGAGTACCCTACTCCCCAAAGAAAGAAAAGAAACAAGAGATGGAAAAAGAAGATCTCAGCGCACAACTTTGCCAACTGCCAGATAAAGTCAGTACCTCGCCAAGTTTAATTTCTTTTGCTCCATCTCCCTTCAATATCTTTGCAAGATAACCTTCTTCCATACATTCCATCTCAACAGTTGCTTTATCCTGAAAAAATTATGTAAAGGGAAAGCATCAATATTTCCATGACAAACAACATGTTAAGCACAGCTAGAACTGTATAGAGACCCTACTGTTTCGACTTCACAGAGTACTTCACCGGTAGAAATCTTGTCACCCTCCTTCTTCAACCACCTTGCTATATTACCCTGAAATTTCAGAAACAGTCACTTAGCAGACCAAGCCTACAGTGTTGTTCCAAAAAGATTAAGAAAGATACATGCCTCTGTCATTGTGGGTGAGAGAGAAGGCATTCCAATCTCTTGGTGTGGAGGAAGACCTGCAACATATAATGACTATTAAATAACCCTGAATGAAGCTTGAAGCTATGTCAGAAACATGATTTCCATCTTAAACCCTCGCCAACAAGATGAAAAAAGAACATGAATAAAAGTAAATTTATTCATGTTACTTTACAGTCTCCAGTTCAAATCTAGGAGATATGAGCATTTTGTTTCTTAAATAAATCCATGTTGTTAAAAATCAAATTAAATAAATAAACATAACAACTTCCCCATTGATTCCCTGCAAACTTATCCCACCATCCTTCCATATCTGAATTCTATTTTCCACTCATGACAAACTCCCTCCACAAATATTCAAAAACTGTTATTATCTAAAATCAAGCAAGTACAGATGAACCACATGCCTAACATTTTGCCCTACTCTGGCAATGCAGTAAAAGAAGAGTAATTTCAACAGAGTATAACCCAAGTGACAAGGTGCCTGTCACACTTCACACAATCACAAAACTACTGTGATTCTCAAATGCAATCATTGAATAAATTTCAATCATGTTATCTGATGCCACTTGCATGATAGGTGACAATTCAAGCTGGGTTTAAAGGGTGAAAGGAGCCACAATATGGTCAGTGTAATTCGTAATCAAGAATTCAGAGAGTGAAAAGGAGATCATCAAGGTATATGGATGAGATGTGTGATAACAAAGCTAGATCAGCAATTCAAACAAAGAAATAAAAATTTATGCACAAACTCTACCTGAATCAGATGAAAACCCTCTCTTCCAGTGTACCTGTGAACTGAGATTGGAAAGAAGAGAATCAGAAAAATGGAATCATCAAGAGAAGGTGTGACCAAGAAGGAACAAACCTAAGCAATGCATACCAAGCAAAATCCTTCATAAATAGTGGTCCAGCAATAGGGCTTCCCACTTTCATAAACGTCCTAGAAACATCTTTCTTAGATGCACCGAATGACATTGCCTTCATATCAACAAAAAAAAGTAACTGTTCGCAAACTGAGACAAACTTCAATTAAAGCAGCTTACAAAAAAAAAAAGTAGGAATAAATAATGGATCCAAGACAAGGGAAGAAATGTAGAAATTGCAACAGAAGGATTCCAATCACAGCATCATGCAGCATATTATAATGATTGGGCGATAGAAGGCTACTTACAGTGCTATTAGCAGCAGCGCTAGAGTACCTCCTTTTTTCCATAACTGCCCAAGCATCTGGCAATAACAAACTTACCTTAAAACAAATAAAAAATTATGCAAATTCCACTCCACAGTCAACAAGCAGATGCACAATTCACACTCAAAATCAGCAAACCACAGAGCTACGGCGATAACCATGAACATTAGACACCATGTTCTATCACTTATCACTTCCCAAATTTCATAACTGCAAGTCAAAACTTCCAACAACACCACACTTACCTCCCGTTGAAAAACATTTGCTGCAACAACTAAAAACAAACCCAAATCCCTTAACATGCGCTTTTCACTTGTCATCTTTTTATTCCTAAACCTCATCCGCCATTAAAATTTTCTTACCAATCAATCAAAATCAATCTACACATATCTAATCATATATATATATATATATATATAAAACTAAGCATCCGAAGTACGGCAACCAGGTGTTTGGGACTATAGCAGCGGTTGTTTTTTAAAATGTTTTTTCACTCGGAAATGCATTAAAATAAATATTTTTTTATTTTTAAAAAATTATATAAAATTAAGCAAAAACAAATATCAAATTTTGCCCAACTGCTGTTTGGAATGCAATACCAAACAGGGGCTATAAAACTACTTGATCATAACCATTAGCATCAGATTTCAACGATTTCCCATGAATGCTAGAGATTATAAACATACCGTTTCTTTTACCACCGGAGAGGTGAGAATCATTTGATAACCAACGCACCAAATCGGCATGCTGGTGATTTCGTAACTGCCGAAACCACAAAAAACAAAAACAGTTATTACAAATCATAAGTTAATTAAACAAAATGAAAAATCAGAAAGGAAATTAGAGTTTTCCACAAAATAATTAAAGAAAATAAAAACTGAACCCTCAAGTCAAAATCGAAAAAAGAAAAAAAGACAAACTAAAGATGCATACAAGAAATTTTACAAAAAAAATCCAGAAATTCAATTTACGATTATTATTTAAAAAAATACTAGAAATGAGACGTTCAGCAAATAACAATAGAGAGATCTGATGATAAATTATACCTTTTTTGAGTGCTTAAATAGGTGAGAAGCATACGCCATGACTGCTGCTTCTGCTTCTGCTTCTGCCGCTGCTGCTGGTGGGCTAACTTCAATCGACCGACCAATCAATCAATCAACTTCTTTCAAAGCTCGAAATTTTTTGGAAAATATGTGTTTATTTTTTAGGTTTTTGTTGTTGTTGTTGTTATTTTATGTTGTGGTCAGTTTGGGGTGGCTGGCTGCGAGAAGACAAATCGCACATGACTTTCGTTTTGAATTTGTTGTAATTACAAACGAGTCATTTTAATTAATAACAATGTATACATAGGTCCCTCGAATATTCAAATTGATTGAAATCATCCTCCATTTAAAAATATACCTTATGCATAGTTCCTTATAGCTAATTAATAGAAAAACTAAATAAAAATGTCCAGTTGTGCATTGTGAATCAAAACTACTTTAACTTTGGATTCTAACAATGGTTATTGTTTCAACTCTCTTTTTATTTAGGGCATTTTTAATGTCTCACATGATTTCTTTTTTTTTTGGTTTTTGGACGCCATCTTCTTTTATTTTTGCCACTATCTTCCCTGTTTCATTTGCCTGAGCTTATCGGCTTCCACATTTAGTTTTTTGTTAATATAGTTAGGTTGATCATCTTTCACGGCTCTATGATGGAGAGGCAAGGCTGGATTGGGATGAATTGGTTTGCCTCTACTTAGAGCTGGTGCTTTTCTGCGACCCCAACTATCTTCACTTCGTCCCTTTGGTGGGTCTTCTTCTCAACTGGCAAGTGGATTTCTCATCATTGTGCATTAAATTAATCCTTTTTGTGGCCTTATTTGCCATATTCTTTGCTTTGTTTCCCGTGTTGAGAAATCTCATATTGGTTTGGTTAGAATTGGTTTGTGGTCAGATTCTGATGGGTTGGTTGGGTGGGCTTCCATATGAATTGTCTGATTGAGCTTTATTTTGACCAGATAGGTTCCTTTATTTCCTTTCTTTGATTTCCCTTTTACTTTTTGGTTTCCTTTGGTTTTTTTTTCCCGTTTCACATGGCATATTTTTTGTTGCTTCGGTCACTTCCTTTTGAGAGTGACAAGGACACTTGTAAGGAGAGTTGTTTTTTCTTTCTTGGGTTTCGATATTTCTCTCTCCCTCGAACTTTGTCCTCAATTCTAGGGGGTATGATGAGGTATATAAGCATATTGTTTCCCTTTTTCTCATGGGAGGTCGTTTCTCAAGCTGTTGTTTGGTGATTTTCTAGTGTGTTGGATGAGTTTTTTCTTGCTTCTATTGTGTGTGCTTCCTCTGGTTTGTCTATGTTCTTAGAATTATTGTGCTTACTCTTAACGTGTGTGTTTGTGTTGACCTTTTGCCCTCTAATTTTTCCAAGTCTATCTTTTTTAGTTTGTTCTGTCTGGGTTTTAGAGGACCTTCATTGGTTTCGAGCTACTACAATTTCCTTTTTTAGGTCTCTTTCCCTGTTTGCACATTGTTTTTGCTGTCTGCATTATTTTTTGGCTTTGGATTTGCTAATTGGTTTCTTATGTTGCTCATTTGGTAGTTGTAGGTTGATACAATTTAGCTTAGGATGGGCTTTTGTGGTTTTTGTAATCTATAACAGGTTTGTTACTTTGTATTTTATGGGCCAACATCTTTTTATCTATTGATTTTACATATATTTTTTGTGCCTCTCTTTGTGTTTTCTATGTTGTTGCTTCTTTTGTTTTTGCTTGGTTTTTATGCTCCCCCTTTTTTCCTTTTGTTGTCTCCTTCTAATTTGTTGTTTTGTGATCGTTCTTGCTCCTTGGGTCATTGTGTTGTGCTGCAAGTTCATGATTGTTGTATACATGAATTGGCTGCTTTTCTACACCAAGTTACGATGTCCTACGTGTGTTTGCTTTATTCTGAAGTTGGCTTCCATGATGCAAGGAATGAGGGCAGCAAGTGTCTAGCCTACTAGGCCATGTTTGTACACCTCATTTATTTATTTTTTCCCTAGAAGTTATGAAACAATATAGGCTACCTCGCTTGATTGCCTCAACAAGTTGTTGTTTCCCTTATTTATGTATATTGGGTGTCTTTAACATGCAAGATAGTTCTATGAAAATAAAAAATGTTAAGGGTAAGATAAAAGATGGGTTCTAGGGAATTCAAAAGACACTTTCAAGTTAATTATGCTTTTATAAGATGTGATTTGTTGTTTCTCTCGGTTATTTGTTGGAAAAACATTGTTGTCTTCGCACCTAAATGACAACATCTTAAGGGGTCAACCCCCATTAGAAAGAAAATGTTATTATTGTTATTGTTTATGTTAAATCTATAAAGGAATGGAAATGAGGGTGTGGTTTGAGTAGGGGACTTCACTTCTTACTCTTGTTTACTAGGAGTCATGGTGTTGGTGGAACCATAATAGGCTTGTTATTTTTTCTTTGTTAGATGACTTTGTATTCTTAAACTCTCTTGCAGTCATCAGTTTATAAGCCATTGCATTTAAGGAGGTTTCATATACATTGCTTTAAATTTTGAAAATTGTTTATGTTTGTTTTTTCTTTTTTCTAAATGTATTTTTAAGAATGTGGTGTTTCAGTTCTTTTTAATGGACTATTCATAATAATGCTTGCTGACTTGGTTTGATATGGCTTTATCCTTTATCCTTATTGGTTCGCATGTATTTTACTTGTTTGTTGGCCATTACAAGTTGTTTTAGGTCTTTCTTTTCTTCCCCGTTGGTTATTAAACATAGAACTCAAAGGACTAATAGGTTTCTTTCCATTCACAGGGTTATGATTTTCACTAATAATTGTAACAAGGATTTAGGATCTAGCATTGTCAACACCAGGGGTTAACCACTTTTCCTTTATTTTCCAATGGTTTGTGACTGCTATGTGCATTAATCTTTGAGAATTTTTTGTTTCCATTTTGAGTTTCAAAGGTTTTACTATCACTTCTACATGTATTAGTAGACTTTTATGGACTACGGTCGCTTATTAAACTGAAGCCTTTTCTGATTTCATTGGCTTCTTTTGTTGGGCTGTTACATTGTCTTATTCTCCCTCTATATTGTCTCTCTTTTCTTTATTTATCTTGACGTGTTTGCTATTTTTTTCCTCTTATAAATTGCCATGTTGTCTAAGGTTGTTTTTCATTTGAGATTTTACTTCAACATGCATGAATTTTGTTGGTTTCTTTATGTTATGGTCTAACTACCTCACTGTTTTTTCAACCTGCTTTTGCTTTTGTGTTGATTCTCATGCATTAAGCTACTTTAGGGAGTTTGTATTCGTAAACACTATTGTGCTTTGTTCTTGCTGACAATAATATATTAACTTGATTATGGAATCTCTGGTTGCTTATGTTAGGTGGTTTCATTTTTTTGTTAACTATCTTTTTATATGTTATGGTTCATGTTCTAATTGAAAAACTTTTGATGCCTTGGGTGTGTTCTGCTTGTATTTATTCTTATATGTTTAGGGTTTGGTCACTTTTTACTTAGTCAATGTTATTTGCAAGGTGCCTTGCTTTTTTCTAATTTTTCTTAGTTATTTGTTTCTCTTTGTGGTGCCTGTTTTGTTAACTAAGTTATTGACAACCTATTACAGTCTTTTTAGATCATCATTTTATCCTAGCTCTGTTTTGTCTTATGTTTGAAATACATTGGTTAGCATTTCTTACCTATAATGTGTCTTAAGCTTTTGGTGCTTTCTTGACTTTTTTTATTGGCTTTCCTTTGCTTTTCCAGGTTTTTTTCGTTGCTCCTCTCACAACCAACACTCTTTGTAATGTTTTCAAGAGACGTTGCTTTTTTTGTCCCTCTAGATTGTTGATATGCCTCGGTTTGCCTCATGCTTTACATTATTATCCTTTGTTATTTCACAGTTACCTTCCATTTGCTAAGTATGGCTTGATATGAATTCGAACAATATTTTGTTAAGACCTTTTATCCGTTTCAATTGTTGACGTGTTCTTTTGATGTAATTATTTCTTTTTTATATGCAAATTGTCAACCATCAGTCTTTTTCTAGCACATTCTCACGACTACTTTTCAACCATCCTTGCTTTGTTAAGGTTTGTGCCTTTTTCTCTTACGTTTTCATTGCTCTTTTTTTTTATTCTCTGTTTGGATTGTCATCTCAATTACATGCTCTAGGCTTGTAATGATAGGTATTTATTTGTGCTTCCCATATTATGATAAGTTACATGTTTAATATTGATCTGTAAATTTTACACAATTGACTTTGATAGGTTAGTCACTTTCAAATCTTCGACCATTCATGCTTTGTTAATTGCTTGCTTTAACTTTGTACACACTTTTTGTTTTAAATTTTTTTTCCTTGGATATGTTAAATGCTAGCTTTCGATTCCTTTTAGGCTGTATTTTGCTTTTTGCAAACTAGATCATAACAGAATTAAACACGATGAGTTGCTTCTTTGTCTCTTTCATATTTTTCCTGTTGGTAATTGTTTTAGATATTTGGTGTTTGTGTTATGAAAATCTACCATGTTTACTTTAAATCTATTTACTCGCTACTAATATTTGACTATGAACCATTCTTCATATGTTGGCTTTAGGATATCAAGCCTTGCTCTTTTTTTCTTTTCTTTTCTTTTCTTACTATATAACATGTTAATTGATTTATTCTTTATATAAGTTGCTCAAAATTGGTTCAAGGTTTCTCAATGTTGTTCAAGTCATTGACTAATCACTCTTTTCCTGGCTTTGGTACATCAAGCCCTGCTTCTTTTTTTTTACTATGTAATGTATTAAGAAACTTTTTTTAAAAAAAAATTATTAGGATTGGTTCAAAGTTTCTCAATGTTGTTCAAGTCATTGACCAATCACTCTTTTCCTATGTTCTTTCTCTTTTAAACCCGCAACTTTAAATCCTTTGCTCTAACCAATAGGCACACGGTCTTTTAATGTCGCTCTCCCATTGCTTTTTCACCTAATTATAGATATTTTATTATGACTAGCCATTGTCAAAGACTTCAGCCATTTTAGTATATTGGTCATGAACTGCAACTCCACCTTATAATCATGCCACAATGTTGGTCAATCACATGATGGCTCTTTATCCACATCGCCTACTGCGTTTGTTTCTTGTGTCTAGGTTAATGGATCAACCAATGTGTAAAGACAACTTAATTTCAAACACAGGAATACATCCTCCTCATCAAATGCTTCTCAAGCGTTGCATACTGATAAACCTTTTGAGGAGTGACTGCCTAAATAAAATTTCTCAAACATTCCACCATTCAGTGATCAACATCCAACTGATTTTGACCTTCTTAGCGATCGAGCTCCCGATGTTCTTCCACATCTTCGACCCACATCTAGCCAATATGAATATCACAGAAAAAAAATTGTGAGTGATTAATGCATTTATTTCAATTCTTCCCCTCATTTCTTAGTTCAAACTATTATATTATTTGCTCTTTTCCCCTTGCATATCTTTATCCGTGCATTCTTACAGTTTTATAATTTGTTGAGACACTCTAAGGTGAATCTTATAACTATACTGATTTTGGAGACAAAACATTTAAATGTCAAATTACAATGCTTGTTTTTGGGTTCAGAAATGCGTCAAAGTAATACCTATCTTTTTTACTCTGTTACTCAAATGATCAGATCTCGCTTCTATGCCCAACACCTTCATTGTTTGACATTCTCCTCAATCCAAGTATTGGAATCTTTTTCTAAAAACTCTTGAACCAATGCTCGGGCATATAACTTGATGTTTTCTTTCACATCAATAGGGATGAAGCTTAATAGTTTTGTTAATATATGACTAGGACTATACGTCCTTAAAACTAATGGTCATTACCATCTTTAATGGGATCATTACTATCAAATGATGTTGAACCCCTAAAATTCTCTTAACTCTATGTATA
>Ga0307511_10005924_pt1 | contig 12356 bp, 15 predicted proteins | sample 13_EM_MG_FD_200266 | JGI IMG/M metagenome (GOLD analysis project Ga0307511, IMG submission 200266) | Populus trichocarpa ectomycorrhiza microbial communities from riparian zone in the Pacific Northwest, United States - 13_EM | ecosystem: Host-associated > Plants > Roots > Unclassified | place...
GCCGATATCGTTACGCCTAATACCGCCCCTCCCGAGGAACGCCAACGCCAGCAAGCTCCCGCACCACAACCACACCCACAGCAACAGCAGCGTGCCAACGGCGCACCGGTGAATCCCCAGACGACCAGGGCACAGCCGCAGAATCAGAGCCAGAACTATCGCGGTGCGATTCCGGTCGCTCGCTAGACTCTGTGTAGACTTGCGTTTTGTGTGCGGAGCGTTTCGCGTGTCGTGTGGAGGTGTGTGGAGGCGTGGTGTGTGGAGGGAGGGTAGGTGGTGGTGTGTGGATGGACGACTGGAGGAAGGTCCGGGGGTATTGGAATGGTTCTAACGGTCAACGTATGGTCTGAAAGGGTATTCTTTTTGTTGATATATCTTCCTCGAACTGTCGCGCTTTCACTCTGCTTATTCCCAGCTTTCCTTGTGTCAAAGAATTGTTTGAGTAGCTTTCCCTGTTCTGTCACCTATAGTAGCGTCTTCTAACCCCTTTCAGCGTCACATGTAGCCGTAAAGAGCCGTAGTAGGTAGTCTCGACTATATACTCTCGTCGTCGTCCTTGAGGTTTTGTGTGCTGTCGCCTACGTGTCCGCGCCCGCGAGATTCCGCAGGTATTTATTTCGAGGCGATCGTCGATCGGCTCGGTCAAGGTACGAAAATGCCATCGGACAGGTTACCCATGTACGGCTCCAACCCTCGTCTTCGGTCAACGGAAAGGACTCACGTTTCTCCTTCCTTTCCCCTCCCACAACCAATATCCACACATCGGTTAAACAGCAGATACCGTCCCCTACCAGGGGGTGTCATGATGCCGCGCAAACTGTTCGCCTTCCTCAAGGTCGCGATCCCAGTGACCGTCATCCTCCTGATTGTAGGGTTCACAATGTACGAACCTCACTTCGAGTTGTCGTTCTACGAGCGGGCGTGGGTGAAGAACGAACTCGAGCCCATCACGTCGTTGAAGGGCTGTTTCGATCCCGCGTACGTCTCGAGGATGTACAACGTATCCGAAAACGTGTACGGGAGAAAGAGGACGGAGGTGCATTCTGGGTTGGCGATGAGGATGGGGATAGATTGTTACGACTTTTCGGGGACGGTCAAGCCCTCCAAGTCGGATTGGGATGGGCTTATTGAGGATGGAGGAAGGGTCAGCTACCACACGTATTGGAGGGTCGACCTCGCGCCGTTCACGGAGAGGCAAGAGTGGATGCTCAAGTCGTACTTTGCGACTCAGGACATTCAACGGACGAAACTCATCCTGTGGTCGAACGGCGATCTCAGTGGGAACCCGGTGCTGCAAATGTGGTTGAAGAGGTTCCCCAACGCGTTCGAACTGAAGATCGTGGACATCAAGGCGCTTTCAAGAGGGACGGTGTTGGAAGATAGCCCGATGCTTCATCTAAATGACAAGAAAGCTTGGGTAGATGGGGACCTTATTAGGTTGCTGCTCCTGTGGCAGTATGGAGGGCTCTGGGTCGACATGGACTCTCTCTTGACAAGGGATATGTCCCCCCTGCTCGAACACGAGTTTGTTACCCAATGGGACTGTTACGGTTCGTAGCTGTATCCTCATTTCCAGCTCACCCTCCAAGATCGTACTAAACGGGCTTTATGTGTCAACGCAGATAAAGCATACCAACCCCTCAATGGCGCGATGATGCGCTTCAGACAGCATTCGCCATATCTGTGTGAGGCGTTCCATGTCATGCACACTTCTACGCCCCCCAGGCCGGGATCGACGGATTGGGGCTCGATCCTCTATCATAGAGTTTGGCGGCGGCTCGTCGCCGGAGGTATCCCTCCATTCAAAATTCTACCCTTCTGCTTCACGGATGGACGCTCATGTCGGCTGGACAACCGCCTGCCAGACCCATTCGTTTCCGATCGTGGTCAGACGATGAGTTTCCACACCAAGGAGGGCGGAAGCCTAGACCAGGCGCTCCAGAAAGTCTTTTCGGTTCACCTACACAATCAATGGGAGAAGCCGTATCCCAAGGCCGGCTGGGTCGAGCGGCTTCTACTCAGAAGGTACCAAAAGCGACTGGAGACGTTGTAGCTTGCCAGATCACGCGAGAGATAAGCAGGGTTCTGTATTAAGGTTCTGGGCCTAGGGACGAGTTCACAGTGATGTTTTAGAGAACGTACAGATTTATAATATAATTTTACGTCCGTTCATGAGGAACGTTGGGGTGGGTCGAGGTCGGGCATGCGACGTACGGCCTTACCCTCATTTCGCGCGTGGATTTTGAGCTTGGCAAGAATTGGCGAATTGGCCCAACGCTCGGGAGGCGCCTTTCCCTCGGTGCACCAATAATACACGTCCCAATCAGGTTCGTCAAGTAGCTGCGTTCGGATCCAATCAGTCCTGCAGGGTTGGGAGGCTCGAAGGTGTGTGTTCCGTTTCAGGGTACGTTACCTTATCTAACTCGACCAGTTCCTCTCGGGTGAGAGAATGGAGGTGTTCTTTGGCAAAGGTGCTCATTATTAAGTCGCTTTCGAGGGTGCCTCGTTTCCGGGTTTGGTATGTCAGCCTGGCACGTAGCGTGTCGAGTGATTCATCATGCCTCGGGATGGGAATCGGCTTCGGGATATTAGGTGAGATGGTGGTCGATTCCATGTGCTGCTTTGTGTGTGGCAGCGGCCATGGGTCGGCCTTCTTGTAATGAGTAGTCGAGAATAGGCGGTGCAGGGAGCGGAGGGAGCGGCTCGAGAGCATTCTTTGACCGATTGATGGTCGTGGAGCAACTCAAAGCTGTGGCCCGCTTTCAGTTTTCTACCGGGTCTCGTCAATTTCGATCCGCAGGCAGTCTCCCTCCCCTTCCCCACTCCCAATGCGCCCCCGCGCGGAGTCAAGTGTTGGTCAATCCGGTACCAGCCGCTCCGTTGCAGACGTCCGCGCGACCCCTTCCTTACTCCAGGTAGTTTATCAGTCCCGTTCCAATCCAGAATCTCACGCTGACCGTCGGCAACTCTCGATCGTAGTCCAAGGCATCTAGGTTCTTCAGGAATCTCTCTAATTTCGCAAGGGGCAGGAAGAACAGTTCAAATACATATCCGTACGGCAATACCGGTCAGCATGGTCAACCCAAACCGTATCTCTCGCAACCTGCGCTCGTAATATCCGACTTGTCCCCTGAGCGAGACGAGTCGTCGAGCTCGGTATCCCCTAGCCTGCGGTCGAGGTCTTCACCTCTTAGCGGTGGAACCCCAAATGCTGTCGGCCCTATGCCCCGCAGTTTTGGTTTGGGGAACGGTAACCGGAACCATCGGGCAAACGATTCCGCGCATCCGACCGAGGCGATCAACGAAGCCGGACGATCCCCAAACCCCTTGACTTCGCCTACGTCACCCACTTCCGGTCGTAGTGTCAGTTTCGACATCCCCCGCCCGCTCTCCAACAAGGAAGCCAAACGCCCGAGGCGCGGTAGTTTAGAGGCGATGCCACACCGGATCCTTCCCAATGTGTCCGAACATGCTTCGCCATACCAGATGTCAAACACCTCTTCGCCGGGCATGTCTGGGACCGGGTGGTCATCAACAACTAATCTACTTTCGCATGCTCCAAAAATCGAGGGCCTCCCGGACCTTGGCGACTCCATTGATCCGAACCTGTTTAAATACACACGATCCACGGTTCAGCCAACAATGGATGAGGTTCCGAACCCAACTTCCGATCGAACTCCCACCCCTCCCTCCCGCAAGGCCATGTCTTACGAGCCGCCGAACTACCATGAAGCCACCAATTCGCCCGTGTTAACATCGTCCAACATCAGCCCGACCATTCTCCCACCAAAGAGGGTGGCTCTTTTACGGCTTTCGTCGTTGCCGCCCCCCGCATTCACGATGAACAACGAAGACGGAAGCGTTCGACTCTCCCCAGCTCAGATTGGGCGTCATTTCCCGACCGCAGTTCGCCCTCTGCCCCCTACTTCCATTGCTCGTCGATCTTCCTCGCCGGCTCCGAGTCTTAGGAGCATCGCAAGTCGTATTCGGTTGCGCAGTGTCCCAGCGCTCGCTATTGATGGCACTGGCGATGGCGATGGTGACGGATCTGGTGATGACGAAGGTGGTAGTGATGAAGACAACGTGCCGATGACGTCGTCCCCCGCATCCGAGGGTGAGGAAGATGACCCAGCCACAGAGAGGGAGGAGAGTTCCAGCACATATGCCAGTGCTATCGCTACCCCAGAGTATCCATCCCCTGGTCCCAGCGGCCCGTCTCGTATCATGGACGAGGAGAAAACACCGGTTTTGAAGCACCCGCAGGACTACTTCTCGCCTTACCCCCCACGATCTGACTCTGTGACCTGGATGTCCCCTGGATCAAATTCTAAACGAGCGTCACTCCCTCCGAAGAACCGCCCAGTCCCTCTGTATCGCCAACCTTCCAAGAGCATGGTCAACCTGTTGTCCAGTCCACGCCGGGACCTCCCGATTATCGACGAAGAGACGAAGGGGAAAGGCAAGGCCACCGATCCCGTTTCCTCGGCGGTCGATACGGATGTCAATGTAATTCCTGACGGTTCGCGGCTGCAGCGTCGTCGTTCCCTCCCCACGTTCACCGAAGCCACCGAACCACCCCCATATCCGTCCCTTGATATACCAGCCAAATTTATACCAAAAGTGTTCCCACGAGATGAAGAAGGCAAGGAGCGTTTACCGGTGTACAGCAACGATGTTATCCTCTCCGCCGTCCTGCCGCGGAAGGCCGAGTTTTCTTCCCCAGGAGTTCAAGCACGGGATCGGAAGTGGAGACGTGTGCTATGCGTGTTGGAGGGAACTGTTTTTAGGGTCTTCGAACCCCCTGCCGCCTCTGTGGGTACTGGAGTCGTGGGGCGATGGTGGGAGAGGAAGGTTGGCGTCGGAGATCTAACATCTGACGCACCGCTCCCCAAGCAGACGACGACAACGACACCAAGGTCGCAGAAAATCGATCAGGATCTTTGCGGCGGTGAGGATCGGTCTGCCCCAGGGCTGCCCCCGAGTATCATAGCCTCGGATGGGGGGACAAAAAAGTCGGGCCTGAGGCCGTCCGGGCTCCTACACCGCAGTGGGAATACATCAGGTAAGTCGTCGAGGCGACAGAGCGGGGAGACATCCAGAGAGGACGTGCGCCATGGTCATTCGGCGTCAACCTCGCGGCCAAGTGTATCTTCAGCTACTACCAGCAACACGGCTGGACGACCGAGTATCCATTCGCACAGGCGGACCGCATCACCCATGTCCACGACATCCGTGCTGGCCGAACACACTCTATCCCCTCAGGACTGCCGTCCTCTGCGGGTCTATACACTGCAACACGCGGAAAGCGGGTTAGCGAGCGACTATCTGAAGAGGAAGAACGTTATTCGCGTTCGTATGGAAGGCGAACAGTTCCTCTTGCAAGCGCCTAGTGTGCAGGCTGTGGTTGATTGGATTGAGGTGGGGATTTTATCGGGCACCTGACGCCATTCTATCCCGGATACTGACAACTGCGGGTATCAGGGCTTTCAGACTGCGACTGGCATAGCTCTTGATCTGGATGAACGCCAGATGCCAAAAGGGCCGATATTCCCTCGGTACGCCTTGGGTTCCCGGTTTGAAGGGATCCTGTACTGATTGTGTGTTCGAATAGGCGAAGGCGGCGCCGTGCGCGGCTCCCGAATAACGCCAACGCCCTACCGCGAGCGCAACCAGCGGGAGGAGTGAATACCCATAGACAACGGTAACCCCAACGATTATGAATTCACGTGTGGTCACGATTGGGTTTCAAGACACTTCTCATCTACAGTGTTGTATACGTGTAATTCTTTGTGCTTCAATTCTGAATAGAGACCAGCACGTTTCCTGTATACTACGAGTACTTGTGTGCATACCATGCCTAGCTCGCAGCCAATGAGTGAACGTCGGGCACAGGCGATGAACTGTTGAGCGGCCACCAGATCACTCGAGTCCGTAAAAGGAAGGCCCGACTTTGCCCTTGGTTGTCGTTTGCACTGTATCAATCGTGTTATCTGTGCGAACCCTTCCCCACCTTTTTTCCTTTTTTTTTCTTCTTATTTTCCGTCGCCCTACGCTTGGACGGGTTCAGGTCGACGCCCGTTTCATTTCACTATTGTCCGACAGCCCTCGGTTTCACCCATCAAAAAAAAGTTCCCAGAGTCTGACCAAAGCCACCTTGTCCCTCTTCCAGCCTCAAAGTCCCCAACAACTAGTACGAATGATTGAAGCGCTAATCCTCCAATTCCACCCTTAACCTCCTCCTTTCGTCTTAATCCAGCTCCATCCCACCTTACGACCCCTACGCTCTCACCGGTGACGGTTCACTATGGCCGATTCGACGACGGAAATTGATTTGGACTCGGTCATCGACCGTTTGTTGGAGGGTTAGTCTTCCCTGCTTCACTCCCCCCCCTTTTTTCTTTCCTGCTAGTCCCGGAAAACATCTACAGGGTGGATGGGGTGGATTGTGCGCTGGCCCTCGTTCGTTTGGTTCCCCGCTCAGTCCTCGTGGTCACCCCATGACAGGGATCCGTCAACTTGTTGGCAACCGGCTTGTAGCCGCCACGAGTTTGCAAGACAGTCAGCCAGAGGGGACTCCACGATGCCTGCCCTCGCGCTGATCGCTTGACGTTGGCCACGACGATGATCGATTTTTCTCGAGTCCCCAGCCCGCCACCTTCCCGTGACTCACTCGACCCTGATCGTTTTTTCTCCTTTTCACAGTGCGCGGTAACCGACCTGGGAAGCCGGTACAGTTACAGGAATACGAAATCAAGTACTTGTGTACAAAAGCAAGAGAAATCTTCATCAACCAACCCATCCTTTTGGAACTCGAGGCTCCGATCAAGATTTGCGGTGTGCATTAACGACATCATTCTATCCCCTTCGTATCTCAACGCCCAGACGGACAGGTGACATTCACGGGCAGTACTATGACTTGCTCCGGTTGTTCGAATACGGTGGATTCCCACCAGAAGCGAACTACCTTTTTCTAGGCGACTACGTCGACCGTGGCAAGCAGTCGCTTGAGACGATCTGCCTCCTCCTTGCCTACAAGATCAAATACCCAGAAAACTTCTTCGTTCTGAGAGGAAACCACGAATGTGCGAGCATCAACAGGATATACGGCTTTTATGACGAGTGTGAGTTTTCCTTGACCCGAACCACCCGAGCGGCACCCTCTCCTTACTCTCGTTCCCAGGCAAACGAAGGTACAACATCAAGCTGTGGAAGACGTTTACCGATTGCTTCAACTGCCTGCCAATCGCCGCCATCATTGACGAGAAGATTTTCACGATGCATGGAGGACTGAGTCCTGATCTGCAGTCAATGGAACAGATACGGAGGGTAATGAGGCCCACAGATGTACCTGATACCGGTACGTGTCATGCCATGCCATCGTTCCCTCCACACATATTTAGGACATCCCAGGCCTTCTGTGCGACCTTCTTTGGTCCGACCCAGACAAGGATATCACCGGCTGGTCAGAGAATGACCGTGGTGTGTCCTTTACGTTCGGTCCGGACGTTGTATCAAGATTCCTGCAAAAACACGACATGGACCTGATTTGCAGGGCGCACCAGGTATGAGGATACGTCATCGTGATCGCTCGCGCTCGTGTGACAGGCAATTCACCCGCCTTGCAGGTCGTCGAAGATGGGTATGAGTTCTTTGCCAAGAGGCACCTAGTGACATTGTTCTCCGCTCCAAATTATTGTGGAGAGTTCGACAATGCTGGAGCTATGATGAGCGTTGATGAGACGCTCTTGTGCTCGTTCCAGGTACGTCTTTGGTCTGCGCTTACTTGATGGCGTATGTTAATTGAATTCCATAGATCCTGAAACCCGCTGAGAAGAAGGCGAAGTACCCTTACGGTGGGAACATGGGTCGCCAGATGACACCACCTCGCGGCAAGAAAAAGAAGGACGGTCAGAAGATCTGAGCAACCGAACCTCAGGGTCCCCCTCCTTTGTGTCATTCTATCACACTCTTTCATCGGTTGGTTCGATACGTGTGGCTGTGCGGGACGGTTTGTACGAGCGGGTAATGTGCGTCGTGTGGGACTGGGCTGAGGGAATGGTTTCACGAGGCAGGGAGCGGTGACGCCTCTTTGGAGTTGGTTGAGGGCCCTCACTACGGAGAAGAGGACCGTGAGGGAGGTGGGAAGTTGGATGTGTTGGATCGGGTGTGGTCTTTCTCAATGGGCAAAATCGTCATCAAAATCACGACCGTACGCAGGTTTTTCGTTCTTTCAGGGTATGTCGAGGCGGGGGCGCATTCCTTCATCCACCTCTGTTCCGTTAGCCAGCTTGGTTCCCCACTCAACAACCTCTGTCACGGAACACAACTTTCAACCATCTGTACCGTCTCTCACACGGACTATTCATCCCATCCCTACACACCACGGCAACCACCTGACTTTCATGTTTCACTGGACACACATACCACCGACCCAACCCAGCCCTTTCTTGTCGTTGCCTTCTCTCACCCTCCTCCCCTCTAGTCTCCCTCGTAGATGCTCGGTCTTTGTTAGCACACCCTTCACCCATCCCCCCTTCCCCTTTTATATCTGTTGCAACCCCTGTTGTTCACCATCTCTCAATCTCCACTGTACCTAAGTTAGGGCTTGTTTCACTCCATGTTTCGTTCTCCCTGGCTTCACCCTCCTGCTAACTTTTTTCTCCTTTTTCTGAATGATAAGCTGTGAGAGTAGATTACTCGTATAATACAAACATATATATAAGGAGTTTCTTCTCTGCAAGCGTACAAGAGTCGGAGCTCTACGCTTTTTTGGCCTCCAGATGCTCGGCCCACCATTCTTCGAATCCTGTGGTGTCTAGTCCGCCAACATCTTTCATCAAATCATCCGTATCGCGGGTATAGAGTTGACAATCCCTTGGACGCGAAACAGCAGCAGGTCCTGTTGGCTCCTCGGCGTCGGGGGTGATGTGTGCGATGGGCACGCCAAGTAGTTTGGAGAACACGAGGCAGATTTCGTACTTGGTGTACGGCTCGGGGGAGGAATAATGGAGGATAGGAGGAATCAAGCTCGGATCGATCGTCGCTGCAGTTGTGAGGGGGCAGTGGGGGTGTGGTACGATAGAGAGTTTTCGGTGCACAGATACCCACGATCACGATGGGTGGTAGTTCGTGGGACCCGCCCAATGGTAGAGTTGATCGACATTAGTTTCGGGCGGGTTGGGATAGGTTGGGGCGTGGTGATGATCAGACAACGATGAGAAACGATGCGGTTTAACAGAGAGAGGGGAAACGAGGGCGATGGGGATGGATATCGGTGTGAATTAGCTGTGTAAAAGGGGGGGGGGTACTTACAGAGACGCACGAGGAACCTCGCAATATCCAGCACGTTCGTTGGGTATCGAGTGGCGTAGTGATCCATTTTGTACTGTTTTCCGGACTGGTCTCGGACGATATCCAAAAGAATGTTGATCGCCGATTCGCTGTTCTTGGAGGCAGGACCGTACCTGTTACGAAAAAGCATCCGAGATGGGACCAGGGAAAGATCATCAAAGTGAAATTGTGAAGAGAGTGACGAAATGAAAACGGGGTGCATCGGGAGGCGGGATGTGTTGGTAGTGAATTGGTGTGCGGAATGGCTGGGGAGATAACTTACAGGACCGGGACTCGGAGAACGACTGATTTTGCGCCTTGGATGCCAAGAACAGCCAGCTCGCCGTCGTGCTTTGTCTTCCCATAGAAGTTTACAGGGTTCGTCGCGGAGGAAGGGTGATAGGGAGGCGAAGTTCCGTCAAACACATAGTCTTCGTACAGGGAAGACGCGGTTCGGAACTTCAGTCGGCGCCAAACGTCGGATTGGAAGAGCTCCTACCAGTCGAAGTGTAGACGAGAGTGAATCCAAGCTTCGCGCCAAGCTCGGCCAAGTGCTGGCAAACTCCTACGTTGAGCTGAGGTGAGGCTTGGTGAGCCTGGGGTTTTGGTTCGGGGCGGAGGAGTGTACCTTTCGAGCACCCTCAGGATCCTGGATTTCAGAACGGGTAAGCGAGATTCGGGGGTGCTATTAGGTGTACAGACCTTCTCTGCAACGTCTGTGGAACACGAGGACGCCACCGATAAGATTGAATATATCCGGTGTGGAGGGAGAGTGAATACCACCTACCTGGTCTACGTTCGGCGGCACAATGGATCACCCCTTGGAGGGTTTGTTGGTTAGTAGGGGGGGGATCAGAGATCACGAGAACCGGAGATATCACACAGCTTACAATCTGGTCGGGTGGTGTCGAAAAAGGCTTCGGTCTCTGGATAGTTGGTGAGGTCTAGCTTCTTGAGATGATCAGTCGCCCGAGAATGACCAAGGCCGATTAGATCGTGATTAGTTGCCAGCTTGTAGGCATCGTATACGGCGTTTCCAAGGACGCCGGATGCCCCTAACCCGCGATTATCAGTGGTCGACGGCTGGTGATTAGGCGGATGGGACAGACCTGTTACCACTACTTTCATGGCGTGAGGTGGAGTTGATGGTGTGGAATTCAGCCACGTGGGAAGAGTCAATCGATCGGTTGGCGCTGGTTTCTTCGGGGGAATAGAATCAGCTTCGGAGGGTGCATGGCCCATCCAAACTGATCGCGTTTGCTTTTTTTTTTTTTTTGTTGTGTTGGATACGTGGCGCACTATGCACTATGTATGGCACTCGGAGGAAACCCCATATGCACTGGTCTATAGTGTATGCCAATTGGCACAGGATACTGTGGATTGTCCAGGAACCGGCGTCGGCCGGGTCATACATTTGGACTAGGCATCTCGGCAGCTCGGCCCTCTCATCGCCTTTCGGTCCGTGGGGTAAGTATCCATGGGCTCACGGTCCGTGGTGCGTGTCGTGTATTTTTACGAGTGGCACGATGGTGCGGATGGGGAACGGTCAAGGGAGTGGTTCCGGGCTATGTCATACGATGACGCCAAGCCCGCATACAATCGAAGGCTAAAGCGCTAAAGGATTGGAGTCCCATCGACATCGGCCGCCTCGTTTCAACGGGATGAAGGCACGCATTCGCGTAACTGTTGAGTAAATTTGCGCCGAAGGTGTTCCCTTCTCAGTGCCGGAGACGGAGGCATTCCATTGTGCCTTGGGCCACCGCTCGTCTCACGGATGGGGAATCCCGAGGTTTGAGGCTCAGTGTTGCGAACAATCGGATGCATAAGCGGATACACGAAAGATACCCAAATGCTTCCGCTCATCGCCGGACTGACAGTGGTCAATGGGACGAGCGGTGTTCAAAACCCACCCTTCACATCGGCCTGGTGGCGGCATTCCGAGATCCAACGTGATCCTTCGCCACCTGGGGGGATGCCACGCGAACGAAGCGAGGAGGCACCTGGCCATTGTTCCGTTGACTGCGTGCTCTGTGCTCTCGGTCGACCTCCCCCAAGATACTGTAGCCAGCGCGTTCCGGGGAATTTAGTCGGACGTGGAGGATCTCCCTCGGGTATATCATAAATCACCGTCAATAAGCTCCTTCGCAATCCTTGGCAAACGCTCAATGGATGACGAAAGTTTGGCAGACCTTATCACCGTTCTAAACATGAGGGCACGACTCCTTGCCAACGTGTTTATTTTGCACGCGTGCTACGATCCGGCAGCGGAACTCCTGGATGGCCAAGTTGTTGCCAGGATGGAGACTGAAGAAAAATGAGAATATTTCACGAGTGTCTGTTTTCTGAAATGTCTTCGTACTTCGTAGTTGAGTTGGGTGTGATCGCGGCATCACAGCTCTCCGAACGATATTTCAATGCCGTGACCGTCCTACCATCTTTCCCCACTCCTCAACCATCCCCTCGCCCTCACCCCCCATCCCTGCGACCGTTCCATGGCCGTGTCCTCCTCCTCCTCGCCATCCAGGAGCCCTCCAAGCAAACGAACAGATAGATTTCGGCCTCAATTCCCAGTTGACCCTTTCGGCCACTCTACTCGAAAACCCACCTCCCCCTCGATCCCTTCCAGCTTGAGTGAGCCATGGCTTCTCAAACCAGACCAAATACCCTACTTAGTTGCATACCGGCGGGATGTCGTGTTGGTCTTGGGAAGTGAGTCTCCACCTTACTTTCAACTTTTCACCTCCGGACTCATCATCCCCCATCATTCAAGCTCCCTCAGAGAGATCCGTTGCAGCACTGCTAGCTTCTCAATCCCTCGTTCACTCACTTGTAATATTCGCTTCCCATGACCCACCGACAATCCCCTCCAGTCCTACACCGACCGTTCGTGTCCTGCACCTCGCATCTCCACTAGCCGTTGAAGATACAGGCGCCATCAGGCTCGTTAGCACGCTTGAATGGGCCGAGCGCGTCGCTCGCATCTGGCGCGCCTCCGGTTCTGGTGGTGCGGACGTTATCTGCTACGA
>Ga0307511_10005925_pt1 | contig 12355 bp, 18 predicted proteins | sample 13_EM_MG_FD_200266 | JGI IMG/M metagenome (GOLD analysis project Ga0307511, IMG submission 200266) | Populus trichocarpa ectomycorrhiza microbial communities from riparian zone in the Pacific Northwest, United States - 13_EM | ecosystem: Host-associated > Plants > Roots > Unclassified | place...
TCCAGATTGACTTGTATGCCTGGCCTACGACAGTACACGCCTCTTCCGTACACACTTCTCATGGACGAGGCGAGGTATATATATTCCTATTCCTATTTGTCAACCCGCCGCTCATTATCCTAGTCAAGGGTATTCCTTATGTCTTCATCCGGTCCCCCAGCCTTGCAACAACAACTTCACCGCCTTAACAGATCCTCACCCAGGTTTCACGATCAACTCAGCGAGGTACTTTATGGGGGAGGAGTATCGACATTGGTGCCGGACCTTCGGGGTGGTGATTTGGTGTGGCTCGTTGATTATTTGGACAAGGTATCTCGCCACGTTGCCTTTCCCCGCTCCCCGCTCAAACTATCACAGGCTCTTGATAGTCCCGATCTTTCCAGTGCCACTTCCCGGAAGCGTCTGCGTGAACTCGGAAGTGTATGCGGTGCCGGGGGGATACTCTCGACATCTTACATGCGTTCGCCCCATCTTCAAATGTTGGTCCCGACCCATTCGCCTCGAGAGGTTATGTGACGCACACGAGGGGGACCTTCAGTGGTGGGAAGGTTTGCATCAAACGCGTGCGAGTGTCTTAAGGACGATTCCCAAAGGGCTACTAGAGTACGTTATCGACCGACCCTAGTACAAAACTGAAGTATGAAAAGACGGCCTCGGAAGCCTCAGTTTTGCGCCCTCTGTCTAAACACGACCTTCCTGGTCCTTCTCACCTCAACCAACTCCCCGGAATCCCCGCGGTTACCCAAACCCCACCAAGGTACCCCGAGACCCAATATTCAAGCCTCCAGAGCACGTACCGAGAGACCGCTTGCGTTAACCTCAGGGCCCCAGCTAGGTACCTCAGCCTCTACTAGTCAACTCATTAACCCGGTTCACGAAGCAGGCTTAGCACCCCTCTCCACTATAACTACGGTAATCAAATCCTTGGCTGAATGCCTGTTAGCCTGTTCATCGTTGTATCCTTCGTGACAATAATTTGGCGCCCGACCCGGTTCTCTGTTTCATAACGGGCTGTCGGATCCAAATGGTCATCGGAAGTGTCGATGCGAACCGCGCGCGATATTCGTCAGGGAACGGTGTGGGAGATGTTGCAGATCAACGTACTCTCTAGCCAGACGCGCAAGCCGCGTCCCATCATCCTGGGACGGGTCGCGAATAGCGTTCATGAGGACGTTTGGCATAACGCGTGCGCTACTCGTGTTCGTTGTCGCTGAAGTCCTCACTTGAAGGACGAACACAATGTTGGCGAGGTAGCACGGGTCTGGAACCCTTCGAGGCTCGCATGACGGTGTGCGTGTGCGGCCAGGAGTTCGGGGGGACCGACAGAGAGGTGACCCGGTAGTCAAGATGCCGGATGTGGTGTCGCGCGAGAAGGCGAAGAGCGGGGAGGTCCCCGCGGTTTGGGTTCTAGTCGGGGACCCGGGCTGCAGGTTGGAAGAATACGGCGAAGTTATGATGCGATATGCCGTCGAGTTGTTTGCGCTGGTTGGTCCTCTGAAATCCGTCGAAACACCACACATAGTGTACATCTAATTGGGCGGTGGTGGCCAGACACAAATCTGACCAAGTACATTGAACGTCCCTTGCAAGATGTAACGGGGAGAGGGATAGGCGACCCATCCGGAGGGGTTTCTGCATGTAGGCTGTGGTGGTCGGGTCCAAGGCAACATGGAGCTTTATTCCAAAACCAAACCGGTCCACTTATTGGGACGGAACGCGCTGTCGCAGGGTGTAAAGGGGGAACCCGTTGCCCCACTTTTCAAAATGCAGTCTATTTGTTCGTAAGGTGTTGCCCCCGGTATGAGTTCTCCATATACTTTACTCGGATTGCACATCTACTGCTCGACCGGGTCGCGGCTTGATGGAAGACTCGAAGGGTAAGGGATGTCTGGGAATCCGTCAGAATGTACCCCGTTCACCAGGAGCTAAGCACAAGGTACCCACGAGATTAGCCCGTTTGTGTATCTCCCTTCCGGAGTGATCGGGTTCCCGTCTTCATCCAAACACTTGGAAATGTCAAAAGCAGCGAGAGTTTGAGCGATGGTCAAGAACAAGAACCGTGAAGCGAAGTGCCTCCCGGGGCAAATCCTACGAATTTCGTGTTAACCGAGGAACTTCAGATTAGCGTTTGTTGTGAATGAAGATACCTTCTACCGTACCCGAACACCACCTGCTCGGGGTCCTTCACGTCGGGGTTGATCTGACCGTCTTTGAGGAACCGGCCAGGGTTGAATGTGTGCGCGTCCGGATACACAGATTCGTCACGGGATATCGCCCTTTTCGGCACTCAACCAGTTGCCAGTAGCATTCGACAGAGGTAGATTGCGTACCATGTGTTGTCCATGATCGTCGCGCCAGCGGGGATGAACTGTCCCTTGTATACGTCATCCTCCGTCAACCGATGCGGGCTCCCTGAAGCCAGTCTAGCCTGACTTATAAACAATGCAATGTTACGGGTGAACGTACCGAGAGGAGTTGGAGGCCTCCACCGCAGAACCTCCTTCACGATGGCGGAGATGTAGGGTAATTGAGGCATATCGGAGAAGTCCGGTAAGCGCTCCACACCTAGAACTTCGTCTAGTTGCTGTTGTGCTAGATGAACAACCTCAGGATGTAGGGTTGCTGCTAGGAAGAACGATTGGATGGCGGACGATATCTTCACAATGGTACGATCAGCAGTGCCAAACTTGCGGTCGCTGGGATTCAGCTTACCGTGTCTCCACCAGCTAGACACGCGACGAGCCTGTGAGCGACGTCCTTCCGTGGGGATATTGCCATGACACTCACCGAGATATACCGACCCACACACACCCCGAATCACTTCTTCATCAACCCCCTGTTTAGAAAGTTCCGGTAATTCCTCTAAACACGTAGCCACGATCGACGGAGTGGTAACAGTCTCCGCCTGAAGTCCATTCAAGTAAGACACCAGAATGAGAAGCGACAACAAGGGAGGCTTACGAACCTCAAAAGAGTCTTTAACATATTGGAACGGAGGGGTGATTGAATTGTCAATGACATTCTTGGCGGTCCTCGCGAACGTCTTGAAACCAGCTCCAGGGAACCATTCTGGGACATATTTGACTGTGGAAGCGAATTTCGTGAGATCTTTTGCAAAGTGCTGTTTTGACCGGAACTCATACGGATGGGAAAAGCATCCACAAGAAAGGCTCCAGGCAGCAAGGCAAGGTCAATAGCAGCCATCGCATTTTCGGACGCCGAGAAAAACCTATCGCTTTCAGCGTACGCGATCGACAGGACCAAAGACCCGGTAAGACTTGCCAACGAACGGCGCATAGTGAGCCCGAGTGATGCAGGGATTGGCGAAGATAGACGTACAAACGTGTATGCTTGAAGAAACGCTCAGGAGATTCAGAGAGCCGATGGAGGAAGACGTTCACTGCCTTGTAGATCTTATCATCGAACTGACTTGCAGTCGAGGGGTTGAAAAACCGGTGGAACAACCGGCGGTGGGTGCGCCAAAGGTTCCCATATCGCATCAAAGCGAAGGCCCAAGTACATCCCATCCTGGAATGAACCGCGGTTTGTTTGCGCAGTCACGGGATGGTACGACATCACATACAGTTCATTCACCATGGGTAACCGAGGCTAGCGGCACGCATCGGTGAGCACTGAAGTTGAGAACGGGATGTCGAACGGTTTTCATACCCTATCTCCATACGCAACCGAGCGCTGCTCCAGCAGATCTGTGGCCGCATCGCCGCTGCTCAGCACGACCAGATGCGAACCCATCATGTCCAGGTGCAAGATGTCCGTCTCTGCAATCCATCCACGTCAAACAACCCCAGTGCACGAGTAAGGGTCTCAGAAGTGCTCATTACTCACCATGCTCCTGAGCCATCTTCGTAAAACCTTCCCAGATGGGATTCTTCGGAAAATCAAACACATTTCCAATAACAGGGTATCCTTTTGGTCCAGGAGGGTATGGGGTAGTACGCCTCGAGGCGAATCGCCTCCGTAACACGGCGAGAGCGACCACAGTTGCGACCACAGCCAAAGCTGGACCAACGAACTTTTCCGATATCGACATTGGAGGTAGTGGCGAACGGGGGACTGTTGGAGACTCTCTGAGGGCCTAGGTCTACGAGTTTTGAGCTCGCTTCCACACAAATACCGCGCCGAGGGACCGTGTCCAATACAATGGGGTATTTTCCCTTTTCTCCGCCTTTATCTCAGGAAAAGGTTGGGTAAGACGTCTTGGATAAGCCACTTCCCAGTTTCCTGATGAACGCCCTCGCCCTCATCATATCCCCATCCAGGAGGGAGCACTTCTATAGCTTTGTTTCTCCGCTGTCTTGAATTGCCTATAACCCGTTGCGGAGGCAGCATCGTTACCGGATGGTACAGAACTTGAGCGAAAAGGCACAGAAAGGCACTTGGTTGTGGTGGATGTAACGCGAAGAAACGCGAGTCTAAAACATCCGTTCTTTGCCGTGAGCGTGGCGTTGGCGGACCAGGCCGCTCACCGTTGTTGGCGGCTTGGGCGCTTCAGGCTGCGTCCTTGCTTCTCTCCATCGCCCTCAAGATACTCTCCAGCACATCCTCAACCGACCTCCAAAATCGACAACTCGGAGTCCAATGGCCTCAACCGTGACAGAAGGGACTGGGAATAAGTCTCTTCCGATTCGCAGAAACAACCTCGACGAAGACATCCTTCCAAGACCCGATTAGACACCCCCCTGCAACTTCTAGACCGGCGACCGTGGCTATGACCCAGATTGACCTGTGTAGCTGGCATACGACAGTACACGCCTCTTCCGTACACCCTCCTCATGGACCAGGCGAGGCATCCGGTATATATATATATATTCATATTTGTCAAACTTCCCCGCCGCCCATTATCCCAGTCAAGGGTGTTCCTTATGTCTTCATCCGGTCCCCCAGCCTTGCAACAACAAATTCACCGCCTTAATAGGTCCTCACCCGGGTTTCACGATCAACTCAGCGAAGTTCTTTATGGGGAAGAGTATCGACATTGTGTGCCGGACCTTCGGGGCGATGATTTGGTATGGCTCATTGATTATTTGGACAAGGTATATCGCCATGTCACCTTTCCATGCTCCACGCTCAAACCGGCACAGGCTTTCGATGGTCTCGATCCTTCCAGTGCCACTTCCCGGAAGTGTCTGCGTGAACTCGGAAGTATATGCGGTGCCAGGGGGATACTCCCAACATCTTACACGCTTTCGTCTCAACTTTTGAATGTTGGTCCCGACCCGTTCGCGTCAGGAGGTTATGGTGACGTATACAAGGGGACCCTTGATGGTGAGAAGGTTTGCGTCAAACGCGTGCGAGTGTATCTCAAGGATGACTCACAAAGGGCTACTAAAGTGTGTTATCGACACTGTCGCCCCTCCCGTTCACTATCACTGACAAAAATCCCAGACCTTTTGCCAAGAGGCCGTAATGTGGAAACGCCTGACCCACCCAAATATTGTACCGCTGCTCGGTGTCACCATCACTCCCTGCCAGCTCATTTCGAATTGGATGGCCGGCGGGGACCTGCAGGAGTACCTCGCGAAGAATCCCGACGTGAATCTGCTTGGACTCGTAAGTGTTCCTCCTGCTGTGTTTATCCCCCACTCAGCCCCGTTCCTAGCTATCTGACATCGCTAGGGGCCTCTGCTACCTCCACTCTTGCAACGTAATACATGGTGATCTCAAGGGAGTATGTAATTCTATCCCTTGTTTAACTACGATATTGAGACCCGGCCAGCCAAACATCGTTGTGGACGACTCGGGTAACGCGCGCATCGTAGACTTTGGCCTTGCCACGGTGACTCAAAACCCGGATTCCCTGGAGAGCGCTTCATGTCGGCATGGCCACACCCCGCGATGGACTGCACCAGAGGTGTTGTGTGGGGGGACGCATAGCAAGCAAGCAGACATTTTCGCTTTTGCGATGGTCATGATTGAGGTGCGCCGTAGACCGTGTAACGCGTGCAGGATCGTAGCTTACTATCATTTTATTTCATTTATGAACACAGGTATTCACTGGCGCAATTCCATTTAGAGATATCCTGTCTCCTATGGCTATGTTCGCCATAATGCAAGACAAGCGTCCACCACGCCCAATACATCCAACATTCACAGAAGATTTGTGGGAATTGATGCAACGCTGCTGGGATCGTGAACCCAATTTGCGCCCGGAGATTTCGGAAGCTTTGCGCATTCTTCTCACCCTGTCCGTTTCCCATTCATTTCAACAATTGCGCATTTGTTAACCCGCTTGTCCAGTAAACACCCAGCCTGGAAGCAGTTGACCAGCCATACCCATACCACAGATGAACGTGTTTCTCTGATCACAACGATCTTCTTAGACCAGAATCAAGTTGAGATGGTCGAACGGCTCTCTGGGGATGATGTTCAGACTTTTATCGACAGGATAGATGAGGTAAGTTCCCGTGCAAATTCACGTACAAATGAAAACACAGTCGATTTTGATGCAAACCTCCAACTTCTATCTATTAGGTGTTGGACAGCCTCGTGCCAGATATCCGCAGGAGGTGCCTGCGCTATCTATACACGATTTGTGACCGCCGCGCCCTACTTCCAAGATCGCTGGAAATCCCACTTTGTTATGACACGATGGGGTACCCGCTGTGCCATGGTGGTTCGGCAGACATATGGAAGGGCCAACGTCATGATCGGGAGGTCGCAGCTAAAGTCCTGAGGGTATACTCGCAGAATGGCCTTGGGCAGATCAAAAGAGTGAGTTGCCCGTCGTGCTCCCGATTCACTCACTACCCTAACGACTGAATTTATCTCGTAGAGATTCTGTGGGGAGGTTGTGGCTTGGAGGGCCCTCCGTCATCCAAATGTACTCCCGCTGTTAGGTGTGACGGTGGCCGAGAATCGGTTGGTGATGGTATCGGAGTGGATGGTGAGAGGTAATATCGACGAGTTTGTGAAGGCAGATATCAACGCAGATCGGTTAGGACTTGTATGTTCCTTCTCTAGGAATGCTTGTCCTGACTTACCACTAACGGTCGCATGACTACGGTAGCTCAGCGACGTCACGAGGGGATTGATCTATATGCACGACCAGGGAGTGGTCCACGGGAATCTCAATGGAGTACGTTTCTGAACGTTGAAGTCGCCAACCTGTATGCAGCTGACCCAACCCGAAGGCAAACATCCTGATTGATAGCGGCGGTCACGCCCGTTTGGCAGGGTTTGGTCTGCTTACGATAATCTCGGACCGGTCGGTCATTACTCCTTCGGCAATGACGGGTGGTATGATTCGATGGATGAGTCCGGAGCGTTTTGACCCGGATAGATTTGGGTTGAAGGGGAGCCATCCGACGAAAGAATCTGACTGTTACGCGCTAGGAATGGTGATGTACGAGGTCCTCAGTGGACAAACCCCGTACGCCCAGTGTAACCAGCTCGTCGTGGTTCAGAAGATCCTCGATGGCAAACGCCCTGAGAAACCCCGAGGACCGCAAGGGGCGTGGTTTACAGCCAATCTATGGGAGGTATTGGAGCGTTGTTGGCAGCCTCAACCGGGTGACCGACCAAGTCTCGGCGCCGTTCTTCAGTGTTTACAGGGTGTTACACGACCGTCGATTCTACCTGACGTTGGTGGAGTTGTGGAGACAGATGTTGATGATCGGTCGGACGCCGCAGTGGGCGATGCTGGTATGTTTTCGTCTCTTCCGTTTCATCTCGGGCTCACAGTTGATGGCCTTGCGGTATGTAGGACCGCCGATTCCACGCGACAACGATGGATTCCCAGCCCCACTACAAACGAGGAGCCCGAAGGGGGGATGGTTTGGTGGGGGGTTGGTCCGTAGTATCTGGAGGATGTTCAAGGTTATCGCCTGAAAGCTCCCTGGGCTTTTACGAGCCAAACGTGTTTCGCCACGTTATGCCCGGTCAATCAAACGGGTATAGATGACGTCCTCCAGGTCCTACACCCCATTCCTGTTGTCCCCGTACCGTGTGGAGGCTCCCGTTCTCCCGACTATAGGTATTCCGAGGAGTTATGTTCTTAATTCGCAACTTCGGTATCAAGTATTGACGATGTTACATCCGGTGAAAACACTTTGTAGGAACACAAATTCTATTCTATTGAAACAACAAAACCACACCGCCGCGGTCCCTTTCTGGCCATTCGCGTTCGCGGTAAAACTTCAGCACCTTGGCGCACCGTGCTCTTGAGCACAGTCCCATAAATCGGCGAACGATCTATACGCAACACGCGCTCCGCCCATTTCCTCCAGTCCTTGGGACACGATGTGGGATAATGGTAATACGTTGCAGTCATCGCGGATAATAACACAGCCCACGGGGGTGGCGTCGAAACGACGCATCCGCACCCGAGTTCATTTTTGCTACTTCATCCGACAAATCCGCTAACTGAGTCAACTCGGATTATCACATATTAAAGGGGGAACCCCCTCCGCCCCCGTCGGGTCGAACGAACGTGTACAAGATATGAAAGAATTCAGAAGGAATTTGTCCAAAGGATAGAGGCGATGCTTGACTCGGGGGATGGATATTGTGGGTGCCGAGCCCAGATTCCCCACTTGGCGTCGTGAAGACGCCGGCTCCAACGTGTTTTCGGTCAGGAGTTGAAACGACCTCGACACTGACACGTTCCCACATATGTACACCGAAACGCACAATGCGGTGGCTAATTGACGAAGTTATAGTAAAGAGTCGGAATGGATTCACTCCGGGATCCGCCGCGTAGTCGGGTTGAATATCATGTTTCGTGTACCAAGGGACACCCTACAAGTCGTGTGCGGTCAACGTGTTCTTGACGTTAGAATACAATTTTCAGGTTAGAAAAGAGTTGAACGGTCTTCCACATGCAATGGTAGAGTTGCGTCACCCCATGGTACAGCTTTCACTTCTGCCAACCCTAGTGTCAAACTAATGGTATACATATATGATACACGTAAAATCGCGGTGTGGATACAAGAGTGACCCTATTCCGGGGGCCATAAGATTAGAAAATTCCACAAGACCATTTTCTTCTACGTTCAGGTGCTTCGGGTTCTGCGTATCAGTACTTGGGATGGGTTCCTCCTGGAAAGGAAGACTCACTCGGAAATGGAACCCTGCATTCCGCTGGCGGTCGAACGATATCAGATTTTGTTCCTCGTCGCACAAAGCGTGTTTGGATGGGCTCTGTTCGGGGTCGGGTGGTATCGGGTTGTGTTCGGAGTTGAATGGCCTCGGACCTTGCTCGAGATCGGACGGACGTGCGCTTCGTTTGGGATTGAACGACCCCAGTCTTCGCCCGAGGTCGAAGAACGCCCATTGGGCGTGGCGTTGTAGGAAGTGGTTTCCTGAGTTGACTACAGAAAGTTGAGGACGGCACCGGAGGCGAGTTGAGTGATCCGCACACACCTGGTGGCCGCACTATAATTACTGGTATCACCGTTACTATACCCAACAAGTTCCTGCCACCTATCCACAACCTCTTCCATCGTAGGTCTGTTGTTGGGAAACCGTTGCCAACAACTCTGGAGGAGATTCCACATATCGCCCGTGAGCCCGACCGCCTGAGAGTTTCCTGGCATCTCCGGTCTATCCCCTTGCAAGACCAAGAACGCTACCGCTTCGTTCCTCCGTTTCTTGAAAGGTATCTCACCGGTGAAGACTTCCACCGCAAACATCGCGAAGGCGAACACATCAGCGGGTTTTGACTCCACCACCGGCGTGCTACTGCCCTCGGAAGAAGGACTTATTATTTCTGGGGCTCGCCACCTGGAAGCCCCGACGGTTTCTGGAGTGGCGGATACCGTGAAGCGGGGACCGGAGTTGATTGGTGCTAATCCGTACTCTGTCAAGCGAGCGTGACCCTCCTGGTCGATGATAACATTCGTCTATCACCGATCAAACGGACCGATATCTCAACGCTGCAAGAGCGGTGATTGAAATGGACACAACGTACCCCTTTCAAGTTCCCGTGTAGAATATCAAGCGAGTGGAGGTATTCCAGCCCCTTCGCAACATCGAACACCTACGGTGCGTAGAGGAATTGAAGTTAGCGGTTTGTTGTACCTCCCACTGCAACTGGAGTTTTACACACCAGGGTTGGTCGAAATGCGCCGGGATGCGACACTATGTACTGGTTAATATTGCCATTTTGTCCCCAGTCGTACACGAGAGCAAGCTGGAACAATGTCATGTCCACGCCGCGGAATGATAGGATATTTTCGTGGGATAGTCTCCTCCACGTGGGCACCCGTTTCCATATGATCTGCAAATTTCGTTCAAGAGTTGACTCCCCATGACGCCGACTGCATACGCACATCCTTTGCCTCTTTCAGATTCTCGGCGGGGTGGATACGAAAAGCTTTTATAGACACCTGCGTGTCATTGTGTTCCCCCCGCCAGATGTCCGTACATCCCCCAGACGCTACGGCGATGCCACCCCGTTTCCTGAGCCCAGCGGAAATTACGGCTGAAGTGGGAAGTCGCCCGATTTCGCTGCACACATCCCCCAAGGCGGTTACGAATTCCACGTTTTGCGCGTCGATTGTCGGAAACACCTTTGCAGAAACAATGGGGAAGATCCAAGAGGGAGCAGGTGGTCTCGGCGCACCTGATCAACTTTTCCCACAAATTGTGTCTGATCCTCTGTTGCCAGTCCCCGAACGTTTTCCAATAATTCCTCGCTATTTAGCACAGGGGCGACTCGCTGCCTCAGCTGTTTGGATGTTAAGTTACTTTTCGCAATCTCCTGGATTGCAGCCACTCCGCGGGTCGAATCGCGATTCAAAATGGCAATTTTTCTCGTCCTGGCCATGGGAGGTTCGGCGGGAGTGGGGTAGAAAATAGGGTATGTGCAGGGTATGTAATACCAAAAACCCGCGGATTATGTAGTTCATCCAAACCACCCCATGAGGCGATCCGACGGCAACAGAGGACATGGCCTCAAAGGTGTGGCACGAGCGCTACCAGTGAGCTTCACTTTGGAACCAAGCGGCTAAAAGCATCGTGAGAGTAATTTCCGGTCAACTCGACAGCGTTATTAGGGTAGTAATAGTATAGTGCACCCCTCCCGCACGCTCCCTAGCCGACGCAAGGCATCCACGTGATTTGTGCGCGAACGCCAGGAGGCGCTGCCACATGCACCACATTCTCGAGAAGGACTGTCAACGCCACCGAAAATAGGTTGAACCCTGCCGATGGGATGGGCAATACTGGGAAAAAGTGCAGCAGAGGTGTGGTGCGGTGCAAACACGCCGGCCGCACACACCCTCCCCAGTTAATTTGTAATTAATCATTCACATCGTGGATCAGGGTCGCTCAACGTAAGCGCGAGCGCTTAATGCCATTACCCCGCGTGTCCGTTTTCTGACGGTGAGGCAAGTGCTACATATACCGTTCCTTTGCCGAACTTGCCTCGCCCAGGAAATCTGATGGGTTCACAGAATCCCTACATCGAACAGCTCAGTGGGCTGGACAGGTCTTCGCCTCAAATTCCCGACCAGCTTAGCGCCTTCCTCGATGAGAAAGAATATAGGGACAACATCTCAAACCTCCCGGACCAGGATGCGGTATGGCTTGTTGAGTGTCTAGAAGATGTGCGCGTCCCCAATCCACATGTGAATCTCACCTTCTAATGTCGATGCAGCTTCTAGATACTCTCCCTCCTGCCAGCCCCACCTATAAGAAATGCTTACGTGTACTCAGGTGGACGTGCGGCACTCGGGGGATACTGCCAATGTCGTACACGCTTCCAGACATTCGCTTGATCACTAGTTCCCACCCGGTCGCTTTTGGAGCCGGTGCCGATGTCTATGAAGGGAACACCGATGGCGGTAAGGTTTGCGTCAAACGAGTCCGAGTTTATTCCGACGGGGACATGCGGGGAGTTCAGAAGGTACGCTGTCCATTCCTTTTCCTTTCTGATTACCATTCTAAAAAAAGGATCCAAAGTTCTACCAGGAGGCTATCATGTGGAAGCACGGGAAGCACCCAAACATAGTCCCATTCCGGGGTGTTTCCATGGCTCCTCTCCAACTCATTTCGGACTGGATGTCGGGTGGCAACATAATGGAATATATTAAGGAGCACCCTGGCGTAGACCGACTCAGCCTCGTATGTTTCCCATGTTCTGCGTGAGATGAAGCCCTCACCCCTCCCTCTCCAGCTCTGTGGCATCGCCGAGGGTCTCGGCTACCTCCACTCCCGCCACGTAGTTCACGGAGGCCTGAAAGGGGTACGTTAATTCCGAAAGCCTCGCCATAACCTACTAACCGATGTGCCAGCCAAGTATTCTTGTCGACGACGCAGGCTGTCCGCGTCTCACGGACTTCGGCCTTGCCACCGTCACTCCAGACCTAGAACCCACCGTACCTATTGACGAAGG
>Ga0307511_10005926_pt1 | contig 12354 bp, 9 predicted proteins | sample 13_EM_MG_FD_200266 | JGI IMG/M metagenome (GOLD analysis project Ga0307511, IMG submission 200266) | Populus trichocarpa ectomycorrhiza microbial communities from riparian zone in the Pacific Northwest, United States - 13_EM | ecosystem: Host-associated > Plants > Roots > Unclassified | place...
TCAATTACACAAAAAAAAAAAAAAAAAATAGTGCACTTTTAGACAGGGTATCCAATTCCACTTTCAATCTTTTCTTCATCATGAATGGAGGGACCATACCATAAAATGGGCCATGGCTTGCTCGAGAATTTGCTTCAAGGCTAAAGCACTCATGAAATCCAGATCATACATGGAACCTCACTCTTCATAGAAAAATCGAGTATAGTTTCTAAAAATCATATATTGAAAAACATAAATCGAACCACTTGCTTAGACAAGCTTCTATACTGCTTAAAACCAACTGTACGTACATATTTAGGCATTGAAATCCGAAACCAGTATAGCAGAAAGGAGATCAAATTGCCATGACAATCACTGCATCAAACAATTAGTGACACATCAGAGAAATAAAAAAAAAAAAATTAACATTTATGTTAACCCACTTGAAGAAAACAGCAAGTCAGCAAGAACAGCATCAACTGCAATAAATTGAAAGCTCGTCAAATGATCTATCACCAGTGATGTTTAGCGGTAACTGATTCCACCTCTTGTAGGACAGCAGAGGTTTTGTTATTACACAGTAACTAAAGGCTAGTTAGAGCAGACATTTGTGAAGCTTCAGGCCAGACATAGCCTATGCATAGTCATGAATGAGAACGCCATAGAAAATCAAATTCCAGACAGATTAAAATCGAAACAAAGTAACAACCACAGAAAGTAGCTGAGCAGCTGTGACTTTCAAGAGGACTACAAATTCCCATAAATGTTTATACTACTCAGCTGTTTACCTGTCGGACAGTGGTTTTAGCTGCTCTCTAGCTTATGTCAGCATAGAATTGTCGCCAAGAATTTCACTTGTCCTTGGAAGATTTAGAAAACACAAGCATGAACCCACCCTAAACTAAAAATATCAATGTCTGTTTCAACCCCCATGAAAAGGAGGTATATTACTTCATGAAATAATTTAACATTCAAAATAAAAGGATCCATCCTTACTTGCAAACATGTGTTCCAACAGTTATCATCTCAGCAAGATTCAATGGCATCCTAGTTCGATCTGCAGCAAGAGTTAAAAAACTGCCCAAATTAAAACCAAAGTGTTATCTTCCAGAGACAATCTGAGAAAAAAAAAAAAAATAGAAGCCTTCTTAAAGGAAATACTGTTGTATTATTTTAGCCTAATACTGAGAAATAACACCTACCAATATCCAAATTTTAGAGACATTTCATCCTGAAAACAATAAAAAGATCCCTTTCTTTCTGCATCATAGATAACACGTCATTACCCATTTCCCACTGTTGTCCTAAGATACATTCCAAAATATTTCAGAATTTCATTTAAAATTAACACTACCCCATGATATATGTAAATATATCGTTAAATGCCCTCAGAAAGAAAATAACATGAGGGTAACTGATTTTGGGACCTAACAAACTCACTTTTTAAACCATTAAGTTGAGGATAAAGAATTAACCAACCCACCAATTTCTCTGTTGTTCAATTTCCCAATCCAACCTGAGATAATATCCTGCAATGTTCTTCCCATCTGTCCAATACACCTTACTGTGATCTATAAAACAAAAAATGTGAGTCAATCTTATCAGACTTTGTAGCAGTAGACGGTAGAAACATCAATGAACAATTAGAGAGGGGTACACTAAGTGAATGCCCAAAGTTAACAAAAACTAATTTTGGCTTAAAGAGATCTCTTATAGAAATTGTGATAATTCCCTTTCCTTTACCTTTACCTTTTCCTAGTCCCAAAGTCTCCTCCTCCATGATAAGGACCATTCCCAAATGAAGCCATTCCATGTTCCCATCTCTGAAATCAGAGCATTCAGATTGAAAATACATGCACTTGTCAAGAGTTATAAGCAATATGATTCATCAACTAAATACAGCTCTTTGTCTCCCACAAGAAGGCAACCCTTTGCCTGTGATTTAGTCAATTGTCTAGTAAGAGTCGATAACATAGAAATCCATGTCTGAGATTTCTGGAGGGTTACTACTTAATTATATCAATCTCTATACATAAATCAACTCATCCATGATATTAGACAAATGAAAAATAAGTTTCAACCTCGATCTCTAATAATGCAAAAAGCACCACCATGCCTGTAAGAATCTTCTTTCAGCAATTGGAAACTAGATTTTCGGATTTTACAGGACAATAGCACCATCTACTTCCTTACTTTGAGAGAAGACAAACCTATTTAAAACTTTACTCGGAAAACCTTAAAATATAAATTGACGAACTGATTTATCAGCTCTTAGTACCCAGGATTGATTTCGGACCTCTCAGACAAGAAATAAGAATTGCACAGCTAAAAAATGATCTGTTCAAGGAAATACAAATTACCTCTTATTTTGGATCGTGGCAGAACTTCGATTTGAATTCCTAGTTATTTTGCTCCATTCATGCTTCTCAAGAGAAAAAAAGCTGTAATCTCAGAGCAGATTACCATTTCATTTGATCTTATCTCAACATCAGAATATCTTGAGTCAGATGGTACTGCAACAGTGAAGAATAAATCGATATCCAAGATCCCAGCAAGGAAAAGCTTGCTGTCAAACACTGCAGTTAATTAGATTTACACGGTCACTTTGCAAATGATCAAATAAGTAAACAGGGCATATGATTCTCAGCACGTACAGCACCAAACAGAATTGTCACACAAATTGGAGGCACGATGAAGCTACTATGCTCCGGTATCGGCACTTCAGACTTCTACAGGCCCTCAATTCAAAATAGGAATAGGAACTGTATAGTCTTTGATACTTGGTTAGGCAAGAAAAGGCCAATGTTCAGTACAAAAGAGTAAAATTGAATTAACCAATAGGGTTTACGTTCATCATTCATGATTCATGTTGAAAAAGTCTCCAACTTTCTAACTCCAATGCACTCTCACTATAATTAGATTCACTCACATTCAACAAAAGTACTTTCTCACAGTAACAATCCCTCCACAAACATGGATGCACACATACATTAACAGGTCGCATTCCAAAAAATGAAACAACGAAAATTAAGAACCCAAACCCAAGAAAGTTTCTTTCTTTGCTAAATTTCCTCATCTGGGTTCATTTCATTTCAATTTAACTTCCAATAAAATGTCAGTTTCAACACTAAACTTCACTAAAAACAGTTTCGTTAGTCATTTACTTAGGAAACAAAGAGAGCATAACATAAGAAAGAACACAAACTGTAGAAAGAAAGAGAAGTTGAAAAGACCAAGTTTAGCCCAGACATCATTAGAGGAGGAACTGAAACCAGAAGAGCATCCAGCAATCTCCACGATTTTTTCCTTCAATGGGTATTATTTAAAACTCAAAAGAATGAGAAAAGTTTCTCTCTGAGAGAATTTTGATTTGTGGGTTTTGATTTTTGATTTTCGGAGTTTTTAAAGAGACAGAAGAGAAGGACAAAGCGCACAAAGGAAGGAGATGTCTCTACCAAGTTCAACGCAGTGCAGTGCTGAGGTATGCTAAAGTGGGCTGCATGCGTCTCTGTAAGAGCTCGGTTGGTATTACCGTAGAAAAATATTTTTATTAAAAATATATTTAAATAAAATATTTTTTTTACTTTTAGAAAATTTATTTTTAACATCACATTTTAGATAATATAAAAATATTATAAAAAAATTAATTTAAAACAAAAAATATAAATATTTTAAAAAAACTAATTTAAAAAAAAATATAAATATTTTTTTTTTAAAAAAAATATTTTAAAAAAACTTTTGAAATACCCACTCATTAGACCTCACATATGATATTTTTTTGAAATATTATATTTTTTATTATCTTAATTGAAAATTTACTTATAAAAAAAACAATAATTTATGAAAGATTAAAAACTTAAGGTAAATTCTTTTTTTTTCTTAAGAATAACTATAAATTTAAAATTACGAAGAGGCTTTTAGTAGTGAAGATTGAGAATATAATGGATACTATTTTTTTTTTAAAATCCTTCTTAAAAATATTGATTTAAATTTCAAATAAAATTTAATTTATAAAAATTAGACAAAAACAAATCTGATAAGATAATTCCTTTGAAATTAATATTTTAAAAATATTCATCTCATTCTTTCCTCTCAGAAACTCTACACAAATATGGAGTAGTGATCCTAAAGGTGTGTACTGTTACGAAAGTTAGGCGTTCTGTCGAGGTTTTAAAGTATGGTTTATGGATCTTGAATGATTCCAACAAAAGATCCAGTCTTGATCCTAAAGGTCGTACTGTAACGAAAACTCAAACTCAAACTACTAAACTAATTACAGAATCAAAATCCAACCACACTACTACCTTGCTGCCATCTACCTTGCCTCAGACACCACCGTCTCAGATTTACTTTGAGCGATTCCTCTGTTGGGTAGATTATCAAAGCCACCGCAGAACTTTTAACGAATATGGAGTAGTGATTGTTATGTACATATCACGAAGAAACAACAGAAGAAACCGGTTTAGCTTTTAACAAACACGGAGGTTTGGCTTCGTTACAATGAAAACAGATTCTTCGCAACAGGAGCTCCTTGGAAAGCTTAATGGAGAATGGTTTAGGTCTTATCGTCTACGTGCAAATTTGAAGCGGTTTCAACATGTGAATAAAGATTCAGCGCTTCGGATTCCGATTAAAAAAACATGTTCAACGTGTATTAGTACCAGTAAGGGAGCAAGACTGCAGAAGTTATGCTATGGTAGCGCGCAGAAAAAAATTCAGCAAGCACTCGTGAACTCCGAAGCAATGCACACCCTACTATTCAAACAGAGGATATCAACGGAGTCCATGTCATCCAAAATGAGACTATTAATGAAGTCCCTGTTGTTCAACCAGTGGCTGCACACTTTAGAACACATGATCCAGAAGAGGAGGAGGTTGCATGGATGAAGAATAGCTTGGTAGGAGTGATAAATGAAGGTGTTAATTATCAGGATATAAGGAAAGACTTGCATTCCAATGGAGTTTAATTAACGGGTTTTTGTTCTATGGGTGCATCACAAGCTTTGATCTCGTTCAATACTTATGACTCCACGATGGAAGCTTTTGAATTGTATATACCGCTTTGGCATGGTTATTTTGATGAGTTGAGGCCTTCAATTGATACAGATGGTTCAATTGATTGATTTGCCTGGATTGAAGCTACTGATTTGCCAATAACTGTTTGGAATGTTACGAGCAATAACAAGATTATATCAGCATATGGTAGAGCTATAGGTTTTGACAAAATCAATTTGGGGTATAGCAATCTTGGTCATATTGATCTTTTAATTGGAACACGGCTTCACAGATTTATTAAAGAGCACACTACTTTGTGGATTGTGGTTAAATGGGAAAGATTATAAGATCAAATTGCAGGAATTGGATCCTCTGCATTATCTAGTATCTGAAGCTATTGAGTACAGTATGGCAGCTTTTGATCTGATGAAGCAGGAAGATGAGAGTGAAACAGAGACTAGTACTGCTGACACTTTGATGTTGAAAATTCTGACGAGATTGCAACTATAAGCTGTGCAGATTTGGCGTTGATTGTGGATGTGATTAACTGTTCGCATAACAACAGGGATTTGGAAATCTGTAAAACAGCTGTTTCCGATGTTCCTGTTGAAATTCTGTTCCGGAAATATTGGAGAGAAGATCAGCACTAAGGGGTGTTTGGAATTGAGTTTCAACTACGGAAACTGCTAAATAAAAACAGTATCTAGCCCATCCCATGAATTAGTGCCTCTTGAGAGTCCTCAACTATCAGAAGAACAAGTCATAAACCCAAATACCCAGCATATATTTCACCCTATGATTTTACAGAGAAGGAAGAGGAAGGTTAAAGTCTTTTCATCAACTGACAGTTTAGAAAACGATACGGCAGAAGGGGAAGAGGATGGTTCAAGCTCACTTGACTCTGGCATCAGACAAGGAAACGCTCGTTACACTCATCTTAGTGACGTGTCTGTACCATAAAAGAATGGGAAAGATGATGAGGTGCAAGAGATGTTAAATGCTGGGCAGTTTCTGGGATTTATAAGTGCTTAAGATCTGGCGGTTCTAACAGTAGACATTACAAAGCAATTGGATAGGGAGATTGGTGATTAGGCTGTGAATTAATTAATAGTTGTCTTGGTGGAATTTTGGTAATGTGGAACAGAGGAAATTTTAAGGTTGAAACTATTGAGTTTATGCAGGGAGTTTGGTTACCAAGAGGTGTATTTTGTGGGAGGAGATTGGTATTTTACAAGCAGCCTTTGAGGTGGAGATAAACCATGACAGAGTTTTCTCTTCAGAAAAAAAAAACTATGAATTAAGGTGTTTAACATGAGTGTTTGGAGGAATGAACCAAAGGGTGTGAAATAATGAAGTACAATCATTAACAGGGTACTATGTAGGGTATTGTGTAGAAGAGGATTTCTTAGAAAATATAAATTTAATTGCTCATAAAAAACCAATTTGTTTTTTTTTTTTTTGTATTGTTGAAACACAAGTGGTCAGTCATATATTTCTACATTGCAGATATATTTGGATTTTGTGAAATATGTTTTTGAATTCATTAGGTATTTAATGGTGCATGTAGAAAAGTATTGGTCAAATGTTAACCTAATGAAATGAAATTGTGAAAGGAAAATTTCAAAGTCTAGCAATTACTTTGATACGTTCTGGAATATTTTAGGAGTATTTGACTAGTTAGAAATAAATTGGTCTTTGAGAATCAATTGCTATATTGGAATTCAACCTTTGAGTTAATTCTCCATCGTCTTGATCTACGGCTGAAGACCTTTAAAGCTAACTTTATGCAATTACTTTGATACATTATGGAATATTTTAGGGGTATTTGACTAGTTAGAATCAATTGCTTGTGCTTTCGCAGGTGTCAAAAAGTCTTTTAGAAAACAATAGAAATAGAAATCTTTTGCTACATATAAAACTACATTATGGAAACATGGTATGAGAATATCGGTAAAGTTTATATTGCCGGGAATTCTAACCTTTTGAACCAAAGAAAGAAATTCAGTGTAACATTTAATCAAAAGTAAAGAAAGAAAGTTCAGTTGACGTACTAGTCAAAGTCTTGTCTGGAAAAAAAATAACCCAGGCTTTGAAAAAAGGATCGTGGAAATTTAGACCATTTGATTTTGAGAGTATCAGATTAGACGGAGGAGAGATGGAGGCAGCCGATTGCATGATAATGGTGTTATTAGTTTGCCGTGTGGAAAATCATGCCATTTTACTCCGATGCGGTCAAAACCTCACCAACAACACGGTTGATAAAATACCCTTATTGCCACTTCATGATACACCTGCTTCTTGACTGCTTTAGCTCTCGAAAAAACTGTTTGATGCTCAAGCAAGAGCTATAAATTTGCTTGATTTTGATCAATTTGTAGCTAACGAAATCTCTTTGCTCCTTTTCCTGTATATGTTACCTTTTATTTTTAACAATTATTGCGTTGCTAATAAATTGCAAGAAAGCATATTCTTTCTCTGGAACAATAGTCTGTACCAACCTTCATCAGTCCTCATTGCTTCGCTCTTCAGCTAACCTTTCTGATTGCTGCAATTTGATCTTTAAAGTCACCGAGTAGATGGAATCCGACCAACTCATAAACACCATATAGAGGTAATCTTTGGGATTGTTGCTACTGATTGCATGCATGCATGCAGTCTTTTTTGGTTTAATCTTTTCAGCAATATCGATTGTTGCAGGACAGCGATATTCATCAGCTAACCTCTCTGATCTCCAGTTGCTAGCTGGCGGAATCTAACCAGCCCTTGGGTTAGAGGTATAACTAACTCTCTTTGCTTCGTTTTAATTTCATGTATTTATTTATAACAATAATTTGGAAGCTTTACGTTCAGATAGATATATCAATATCGACCAGTTTATTGAGTTCCTTGTAGGTCTTCAAGCACAATATCATTCTATTTTAGAATGCAGAAAGTAAAACGCAAGCAATCCAAAGATGAAGAAAACGATTCATCCTCGCGAAAGAGAAGAAAAGCTGACCTCAGTAAGCCTGTCAGTTTTGTCTCCACACGTAACGTAGAAATATCTCGTGCTGAGAGCATAATAATAAAAATTTTCATTGGTAGATCAGTTATGTTAAAATCGGATCGTGAAAGTTCCATTCTGCTTGGGTGCTAAAAAGTTGAAGAAAAAGAGGGCAAAATATTAGGCTATGCTTATTAGCAATCAAAATCAGTTTACTTCTTTTTGTTAGAAATAACCAGGGGAGAGGGAGGTAGGGAAGCATGGTGGAAACAATATAATATATTGTTTTTCTAAGAGACGAAGTTCTTTAGGACACATCAAAATAAATCCCACCACTTTTATCATTTCCAAGCTCATGATTTGCTGTCAATATGTTATTTGTTTCTTAAAGATTAATCACTTTCACGGGGATTCCTCTTTATCACGTCACTTAAATTATATACAGATCAAAATTCAGCTTCTCTAACAAATTCCCATCAGAATTTACATGTATTGTCTCTGATGATCGCTTTACATGCATTCCTTGCTCCCTTGCTAATTTATTGTGTCATAATTTCTGCAGCTGCCATGACAGAGCCAGAGTCTTCTCGCTCTAGACCAAATGGGGCCTACGATGTATTTCTGAGTTTTAGAGGAGAAGATAATCGCAAGAATTTTACAGATCATCTATATACTGCCTTAGTCCAAGCAGGAATCTACACTTTTCGAGATCATAATGAAATTCCTAGAGGTGAAGAAATCTCCAAACATCTCCTCAAGGCAATTCAAGAATCAAAGATATCTATAGTGGTCTTCTCTAAAGGATATGCTTCTTCTAGATGGTGTCTTAATGAACTTGTAGAGATTCTTGAGTGCAAAAACAGGAAAACTGGTCAGATTGTTCTTCCTGTATTTTATGACATTGATCCTTCAGATGTGAGAAAGCAGACCGGAAGTTTTGTAAAAGCATTTGATAAGCATGAAGACTGTTTTAAAGAGAAGGTGAAGGAGTGGAGAAAAGCTCTTGAGGAGACGGGAAATCTCTCCGGATGGAATCTCAGTGATATGGAAAATGGGTATGCCTTTTTCTCTCTAAGATTCCCTTGCACACATTTATGGAGTAATTATACATTAGATTTTACCATGTGAAATAATAATTTTTTTTAGCATGCTTAATTGTCTCTCTATTAAAGACTTGCTTTTGTTTATGAGCAGGCACGAATCAAAATTTATCCAAGACATTATCAAGGATGTGTTGAATAAATTGGATCCCAAGTACATAAATGTTTCTACTCACGTAGTAGGTATTGATCCCCTTGTCCATACTATTAGTGACTTCATAAGTACCGCGACAGATGATGTACGCCTAGTGGGCATACATGGGATGCCGGGAATAGGAAAGACGACTATAGCAAAAGTTGTATTTAATCAACTCTGCTATGGATTCGAGGGAAGCTGTTTTCTTTCGAATATCAATGAAACTTCAGAACAATCGAATGGTCTTGTTCTTTTACAAGAACAACTTCTTCATGATATCTTAAAGCAAAATCCTGCAAATATCAATAATGTTGATAGAGGAATGGTTCTGATCAAAGAACGACTTTGTCACAAAAGAGTTCTTGTTGTTGTTGATGATGTAACTCATCAGTACCAACTAAATGCTTTGGTGGGAGATGGAAGTTGGTTTGGTCCCGGAAGTAGAGTAATAATTACATCTGAAGATGAACGCTTGCTTCTAAAAGTGGATCGAAAATGTTATGTCAAAGAATTGAAACGAGATGCGTCCCTACAACTTTTCAGTTGGCATGCCTTCAGGGACACCAAGCCAGCAAAAGATTATGTTGAGGTTTCGAATGATGTCGTTGATTACTGTGGAGGGCTTCCTTTAGCCCTTGAGGTTTTAGGTTCTTGTTTGTCCGGGAAAAACAAATCTAGATGGAAATGTATAATCGACAAATTGAGAAAAATTCCAAACCATGATATTCAGGAAAAACTTCGAATAAGTTTTGACAAACTGGATGACCATAAACTACAAAATACATTTCTTGATCTTGCAAGCTTTTTTATTGGTAGAAATAAAGAATATGTAGCAAATGTACTTGAAGCTCGATGTGGTTACAATCCAGAGGATGATTTGGGAACTCTCAGTGAAAGGTCTCTGATTAATGTTAATGCTTCTGGAAATATAAGCATGCATAATCTATTACGAGACATGGGAAGGGAGATCATTCACAAAGAGTCACCTAACAACCCAGGAAAACGCAGCCGAGTATGGCAATGTGAGGATGCATGGAATGTACTCAGCAAGCAAATGGTAATAACTTAATGCATACAAAAATGCTCGTTTATCTTTCATTTTAAACTTCTTGCATATAATTACTTTGAAACTCTATTGAATTTTGTTGGTTTTTTAGGGAACGGAAGTTGTAGAGGGTTTAGCGCTGGATGCCAGAGCATCAGAAAATAATTTATTAAGCACAGGATCATTTACAAAGATGAGATGCTTGAAGTTACTCCAAATCAATGGAGCACGTCTATCTGGGCCCTTCGAACTGCTTTCTGAAGAGTTGATATGGATTTGTTGGCTTGAATGTCCCTTGAAATCTATTCCGTCCGATTTAATGTTGGACAACCTAGTTGTTCTCGATATGCAGTATAGTAACATCAAAGAATTATGGAAAGAGAAAAAGGTAAGAAAAATACTACAATACTCCAAAATTTATCCTTGATGTAATGCATAATTTTAAGTTACAACTTTTGATGATTACTTTTTGTTGTTTTCCTTACTGCTCTTACAGATTCTCAATAAACTAAAAATTCTTAATCTCAGCTATTCAAAACACCTTGTTAAAACACCAAACTTGCACAGTTCAAGTCTAGAGAAACTTTTGTTGGAAGGTTGCTCGGGTTTATTCGAGGTACATCAATCTGTTGGACATTTAAAGAGCCTCATTTTCTTAAATCTAAAGGGATGTTGGAGGCTAAAGATTCTTCCCCAAAGCATTTGTGAGGCAAAGTCTCTTGAGATTTTGAATATTTCAGAGTGTTCACAGCTTGAGAAGTTGCCAGAGCACATGGGTAATATGGAATCCTTTACCGAGCTGATAGCAGATAGAATTAACAATGAGCACTTTTTCGCTTCAATTGAACATTTAAAGTATATAAGGAAGTTGTCACTGAGCGGATACAATTTCAATGCGGACGCACCATTATATACATCTTGGTCTTCACCAATTTCATCAAGTGTTTTAGATTGGAAAGCCTTGCTGCCAACTTGTTTCACTGGTTGGAGATTATTGAGAAAACTAAGACTTGCTTATTACGGTTTGTCTGAACGCGCAACTAATTCTGTTGATTTTGGTTGTTTGTCCTCTCTCGAAGAATTGAATCTATCAGGAAACAATTTCTCAAGTCTGCCTTCTGGCATCGACGTCCTTCCTAAGCTGGGGCTTTTGAGAGTGTCGTACTGCAGCAATCTTGTATCAATCTCAGAGCTTCCCTCAAATTTAAAATTCTTGGATGCAATCGGTTGCACATCAATGGAAAAGGTAAGACTTCCAGTCCAGTCCAAAAACAATGAAAATCTGTCTCTATATAGGAGTCCAAATTTAACAGAGATTCAGGGCATGGGCATGGAAGGTCTAAGTAATCATGGCTGGATTGTTTCCTCTGATACCGCCTCCGATTTATCAAATAATTACAAGAAGAGTTTTGTTGAGGTACTATTTCTGTCTCTCCCGCACACAAATAAAGACACAATTGGCATATACTATATATTTATTAGTGTCTAAAATTTCAGCACTCTTTGTAATTAATCAATATATATATATGCAGGCATTGTGGAATGGTGGTTATGGATATCATATTCACGGCTATGATGCCAAATTGCTTATGGGAATCTATCATCATAAATTGCCAAATGAGTTCAACTACCGTGTAGAAGGATGTTCATTATCATTTCATATACCTCCAGTTTTTCAAGGTTTGGTTTTTTGGGCTTTCACTACAAGGATTTTTTTTAGTAGGAGTCATACAATCAATGCTATTATAAAAAAAAAGAGCAACGGTATGCAATTGTTTGAAGCTACACTGGTAATTAATAGGACTCTATTGCCCCATAAGTTGGACAAGATTCGTAAGTTTAAGTGAGATGGCAATGGAAGAATGTTGTGGGCACGAAGAATTGGAATTGTATGTGAATTTGGGGAGCGAAGACATTAATGTGAAACAATGTGGGATCAAAGTGATAGTAGATTTGGATTCCTTTGAAGGGTTGGAGTGGGATCATGACATTGACAACCAAGAGTCAGAAGTGGGAAGAGATGAAGTAGTACCAATTCATCTGCTTCCTCATCCTCTTTATGGTTCACTGACATATTCTACAATTGAGCAGTTTAAAGATTATTTATATAGGAAGA
>Ga0307511_10005927_pt1 | contig 12354 bp, 15 predicted proteins | sample 13_EM_MG_FD_200266 | JGI IMG/M metagenome (GOLD analysis project Ga0307511, IMG submission 200266) | Populus trichocarpa ectomycorrhiza microbial communities from riparian zone in the Pacific Northwest, United States - 13_EM | ecosystem: Host-associated > Plants > Roots > Unclassified | place...
GTGCAGGCCATATGTAGGCTATTGGACCTTCTGTGCGGACGCAGCAAGTGGGAATGGCTGGGAAGAAGCCATGATAAATGCATGATCACTGAGTGCTCGCGTGCTGGGAAGGGTTGTGAGTGTTGTGCAGGTGAAAGAGAGCGGGCAACGCTAGTGTGTTTCCTGTGTGTAAACTAGGTAAAATTCATATTGGATTTACTGAAAACATAGTTATCATAGATTGGCAATATGCATAGCGTACAGCTAACACGATTTCTTGTGAGAATGACTACCAGGGGCGTCTTCAGCAGAATAGCAGTAGTGACGACGGTGGTGACAAAGGACGACGCTTGGACTTCGACGCGAACACCGGATGATAGATCTGCAAAAGCGTCGAATGTACTTGCTAGTTTTGAATCCCCAGGACGCACTCTGATTGGACGAAGGACATGTTTTACCACAAACCATTGACTGTTTTGAGCACTTTGCTCAGTTAGGCCGTCTGGAAAACTACAGGCTTCTTATGTAATCCTAATTCAGACTTACTAGTTCGTGGTTCGTGTCTAGTATTGGCGTCAACCGGAATGCTGGGCGAACTCTTCTAGTTGACTCTGGAGCACTACAGATCCGATAATTCCGAGGACGTCGGATGAAGTATATTTTACGACTCGGGGCTGTGTTGCAAGTACTGCTGAACTTGGTACAAGTGTACCATCACAGTAGACATTGAAGAAGCCAAAATTGATCAAGCTGGTTGCCCAATACCAATTTTCACTTCATGGGTATATCTAGGTGAACTTCCTCAGCCTATTCTCATTTTCCAGTGATGTCTTTTTATGATGCAGAATTGTTAGCTCTCGCAGGAGACTTTCGGTACAAAGCCATCTTTGAAGGCAAGACTGGCTTCTTGATGTGTCTGGCCAGGCGAATTTGAATATCTTCTATGTTATGTTGGACCAGAAAGCTTTTTCTCAAGGCCCAAGGCAGGTCTTATATGTTCGTTGATGATATTCTTTTAAACAAAGTTCCGATACCAGGTTATTATACAGTTTTGTCAAGCAATTACTGTGGGATTTCATGCCAGCACACATGTGAAAGCTTTATCTCCCCAGTATATATTTTGCCCGCCATCTTTCTTCTGGACTCGTCCTTCCTGCAGATCATAGAATGCCGTCGTTCTCTATGCTTGCGTTCCTTTTACTTTTTGCTACATTGACACATGCCCTCTTTCAGTTCCCCGTGACGAAAGTTAAATTCTCTGGCTCTTCTCTCAAAAGATTCCCGCACGACCGTGCTCCTGCAAGACTAACAAGGAGTAATTCGGACCCTGCCACTAAACTTAATTATGTTACCTATGTTACCAGCATTGGCATTGGGCACCCTGCGACTTACTACAATCTCGTTCTCGCCACGGGTAGCTCGAACACTATCTGCGGGTAAGGGTGATACTGGTGTGTTCGTGGGTACGGCATTCACACAGTCTTTCTACAGCATCAACAAAAAGTATGTTCACACAAAGACAACCATTCCCACCGGACAGCAAATTTCGGATACATTGGGCTCGGGGTCATTCCAAGGCCTCGAATGTATGTAACCGTTCCTTGCGTCCTGTTCAAGGGATCTCTGTTCAACCTCGCATCTAGACTTGGATCAGGTCACTCTTGCACCACAGCTTGTCATTACAAACCAATCCATTGGTGACGCAACGTCATCGAGTGGCTTTGAAGATGTCCAGGGTATTCTTGGTCTGGGGCCTGCTGGCTTGAGCAAAGGAACACTTCTTTCTGCGCCCGACTCCCTCATCCCGACAGTAATGGACAACGCAGTATCTCAAGGTTTGATCAAGCACAAAGTTTTCGGAATTTCATTTGCACCATCCACAAAGGAGGACGACACAAGTGAGCCACCTTATTTTGCTGTAATGATGATTGTCACAAAGACTCTTGAAGATGGTGTCATCACTTTTGGTGGTATTGACCCATCTGCGGTAAGTGCTTCTGTCAATAGTGTGTCAGATACTTATAAAATTGCCAGTATACCGGCAGCATCACCTATGTACCCCTTACTACCACGCCACCTTCGTCAGCCTTCTGGGGGATCGATGTGACAGGTGTCCACTACGGTGATGGCACAGTCATTACTGGATCTACAGTTGGAATTGTCGACTCTGGCACTACACGTATGTGCCGGGAACCCACTACTTTCAGGAATACCTGTACTCACAAGGAAAATAGAGATACTTTTTAGTGATGACCTCTTTTCAGCCTACAAGAAAGCTATTCCCGGGGTTCGATTTGATTCCAAGTCCGGCCTCCTCGAAATCCCTAAATCTTCGATCTCCAAAATGCGTCCACTGGCCTTTGACATTGGGGGAAACTACTTCACCCTGGATGTAGGGGCCCAGCTTGTTCCAGCTGATGAGAACAGTGCATGGGGTGGGGAGCGGTCGAAACGTTATGGCGTAGTCGGTCTCCTGCCAGATGTTGCTAGCGGAAATGGTGTTGACTTCATTCTGGGGATCGCTTTCATGGAGAGGTTTTACACGGTACGTGTTGGTACGAAAATTTATATTTACATATCTTTGATGGAATTACTTGACTACAGGTCTTTGATGCTGAGAACACGCGGATGGGCTTTGCGTACACGTGAGCTGTTCACTGCTTTCTTCGAGGCCTATCTGAAGAGACGACTGTGTGGATAGGAAACATACTTCCTCAGCGACGGACTAGTTGCTGCTTAATCACGTGTCGGCATGTTGTTACAGCAAGGGTATGGCCAAGTCAAGGGCGAATGAGATTCTGTTTCTTTTTTAATCTTTTGACGGTAGCCTGGTGTTACACCTCACTTGCACGGGATGCTTGACATGATTTTGTGTATGGTTAATTTTAACTAAGATATCAAATATTTTGGGTCTCGTTAGACGCCGCTGCGGCGTAGACGGAGCTTGGCAATCTAAGTAACAGCCAGCGATTCGGAGTGCGGACCACGAAGTTTCCGCCTACCGACGTTCAAGACAACGCGTTGCAATAGTAGAGTGAGTAGAAAGGAAGAGATACGAGTATTTATGTGGGGGTATCATGGCTACGATGGACTAACACCTACATAGCTACACAGCGTACACCGATTCCGATATGGTCATCCATCATCATAAGTAGCAAATGTCCATACACCTGTATAGACGCTTGTGGGGAGAGGTGGCCAGGACGATTCAATGAAACAGAACAAGACAAGATAATGTAGTGTAAAAAGGATAAGAAAAAGAAGAAAAAAAAAGGAAGGGTTGAGAATCGCCTGGTCGCCCAAACCGTTCAAGATCCTCCCCTGACAGTCAGTCAGTCAATTACCTCGGTGTTACATTGTCCGTCAACACTGCTTTCACCCCTCCGCTCTCTGTACGCCCACCGTCCCGTGCACGGGCATTGTTCATCCGCTTTTCAAACCCACCCCCATCTGTCTGTTCGTAGAAGCTCTCCCCCGGCGCCCTCGGGAACGGGAAGTGTTCCTCTGTTCTCAGGGGAGGTGATGGAACTTTGACCACGGGTATCGTTTTCTTCTTCTTCCCCTTCTTCCCCTTTTCCAAGCTCCTCGATGACCCAGTCGACTTGGTTTGCTGCATAGGCCGTGCAAAGGGTCGATCAGCCGGCTTCGCCAGAGGCGTAGGCATCGAGGGATCGACCCATTCGTCGTCGTCATCTTCGTCGTTGCCATTGATTTCCTCAAAATCATCGTTTTTGGACAGTCCATTCTCATCAAGCTTGTCAACTTCAAAGGCTGAGTTCGGCCCAGGGGTGATGGGCCCAATTGGGTCATCTTCCGTGTCAGCCTCAGAGCCCTTCGCGCCACCCTTGACACTACTTTCCACAGGAGAAACTGAGGTTGAACGAGTGTCGAAAAAGTCATCGTTATCAGGATGGTCCTCGGATTTGTTAATGTTAGTCTCCTCTTCAGAAGGGCCATCCTCGAGATCCATCTCCAAATCATCAGGCTCGTCAATTGATTCCAGGCCCATAAACTCGTCACAGTCCGACGGCCAGGACGGGGGTTCATCCTGAATCGTAAATATAGTCTTGTGCCTGTGGTTCAGCTAAACATAGATACAATCGGCATTCGGTCTCGAGGTAATAGCCAAAAAAGAAAGCAACCAACAACGTACCTCGTTTACTCGCCTCCGCAAATCGACCCAATCATTCTCATCCTTACACAAGAATCCGAGGAGCATACTCGGATCAAGCCCACTTAGCGGCATCTTGCGTACTCGGTCGCAGTGAAAGGTTCGGAGCTCCGTCGCCGAGTATTGCGCCACGTAGTGCGCTGCAGCAAGATCCAAATCCTCCTCTTCTATATTCAGCTCACGGGGATCAAGATCAGACGCAGTGAGCCCGGGTGATGTCGGCATGCTGGCACTCTGCCATCGCGAAGCGGGCTGCGAAGACGCCGAGGTCGAGGACAATCCAGACACGCTGGAAGAAGTCGAGATTTGATGCTGCAGCGGGGAGGGCGAGAGGGGCGCATGATACGAAAAGGTTGAGGAACCGGTCCTGACTGATGAGGGCGAAGTCGGAGCCCGGTGATGATGCGAGGACGATGATTGGGTCCCCGGAGAGCGTTGGTTTCCACGTCTTTCCGATGTATTATCGGGTGTGGTTTCTCGGCTGGAAACCGTTGGATAGTCGTGGGGCGAAGCGGGAGGAGCAGGCCGCAATGGCACCGCAGGACGTGTATGATGGGGGTCAAGATAAAAGAGGTTGTCAGCCTGGGAGCCCATGAAGTAATATGATGACGAAGGGCGGCCGCCCGCAATGCCAACGGACTGTGGGAAGGTGAATAACGCCTGTCGAGAGAGGTGCATGAGCTCGGTACGATATACAGGACATGTCCCCGACCTTGACAGCCCCGTAATAGATGGGATTAATACCGTCAAGGCCAAGACGGATTCCGACTAGCACAAGGACAGCGCGCCCGCCCCACGAGGACCTTGCCAATCGTCGTGGAGAGTGCATATGAACGTTGGAGGCTGCGTATACATCAGACTGGTAAACTACACCGTCCGCAGCGACGGCGACCCCAAGCCCTGCTTCTGGGAAAGCATGTACAAGTGTTCTGGATGGATGGGGTCAGCATCTCTCAAACGTCAAAGTCGGGGGAGTTTACTTGATTGCACCAGCAGCAGTGCTGGGTCCAAACCACTGCCCGACATCCTTTCCGAGGTCCTTGCCCGCAAGAGCCATGCGATGCACACTGAAAGGCGCCTGAGGTAAAGGCGTGTCAAGAAACCACGTTATGATTTGAACATAAGTGGCAAAGTCGTTGGTCCGAACAGGATGTGGGGGGCGTCGCCAGTCTTGAACGTGTGTGAGAAAAATGAAGGGATAATTGGGACATGCGCTTACCTCGCCCCAGGTGTAGATGAAGCAGAGCGTTCGCTAGTAACGTTTGTCCGGTGCGCAGCATACACCCCCAACCGGTATCGCTAGTCCACCCCTTTTCACCAGTTCCGGGCCAATTCCATCTCTTGGGGCGAGGACTGCATGGTGATATGGACTGAGCACCCGAGGCGAGATCGGAATCGAGGGAGGCTAGTGTTGAATCCCGGATAGGAGGGAATTGGTTGCGATATGTTAACCATATTCGGGAGGTGAAATCGGAGTAAAAAACGGGTGGCCAGTGGGCCGCTGGATTCTTTGCCGAGGGGGGTTGCGATTGTGAAAGCTCGGATACGGTGGCAGAAGAGGACGAGTTGGAGCGGAATGAAGGGGAGCGTCGGGACTCGACGGATGCACGGCGACCGGGGGTAGAGGGCGGAGGGGGGTCGTAACCTGGGTGTTGGATGCCAAGGAGCCAGATGGATTCGGCACACTTATCGGGAGTAGCATCGCTATCCATGAGGAAACGCATTGCGCGGTCTAGATGACCCTTGCCATGCTTGGCAGCAGTGAGAAGGGGGTTGGATTTACCCTTTGGTGACTGTGCCATGATATGAGACTGAGATAGGAGAGATGGGAGGGTGAGGTCTGTGGCTGAGCTGCTGAAGGTATGCGAGAACCAGCCGGTGAGCCGAGTTGGGAGATCAGATATGCGGGATGATGACGAAGGGGAGTACATTGATATTGAAGGATGGATGTCAGAGATGGTGCTTAGAGGGCGTTCTGCACGCGTGCGAGCCCGTGGCATGTCTGTAGGTTCGATGATCACGGGTGGCTCGTCAAATGAATCTTCTTGCTCGCCGTCGGCCTCTGGGGGACTGGCGAGGTCATCTTTGGTATTCGCAGAACCAAGCTTGTTTGACTTTCTTGAGCTCGGGCGATTCTGGGGGAGGGGGGAGGAGCTCTGAGAGGTTCGAATGGACGAGCTTGAGCTGGCCAGACTAGCAGCACTGTCATTTGCGGCACTGTCAATCATGGATTTTGACCGGTCACGGTTTTGCTTCTGCAAGAACTTCGGTAGCTTCGAGCCATGCTGTGGATTAGGAGAAGCGGGTGCCGGGGCGCTGCGGGAGTGTTTATTAGTCATGATCGTCCCAGCGTTCAGGGATGAGGCCAGCGTTGTCGACGATGACGACGACGACGAGTAGTACGTGTTGGGAAGTGTTGTCCAAGTAAGTTGCATTCCATGTTTGGATTGTTTACCGGATCCAACCATCCAACTGTACACAATCCACTGCTGCGAGGGACAAGGAAGGGCTAAGAGACTGGACGGCTCCTCCCTGTAGAGAGGACTGGTGACTTGCCCGCTGTAGACTGAGACACGTAGAAATTCCCGTCGTCAAGTACTGAGGTGTTCAGTTACGACACGTGTACTGCTCGACGTACATCGATGATCACGCGGTCCTTCTTCCGAAGATCAAACACCGGTCCTCGCTCTGGAAAACTGCAGACCATTCAAAAGGCGCTTTTTATGTCCAGGTTCACTCCAGCTAATACCCAGCAATGACCAATGGACATTCCATCACGACCTTGGTCGTCTTCATCATCTCCATCGTCTTCGTTATCCAGCCTGTCTCGATCCCCACCCGCATTTCTGTGGTACCTCGTCTACACCTTAACCTCACCACCGCCCCGATCCTCGCAATCGCTATACTCTGGGCCGCACAATGCATCAATCCCACGGTTATCAGAGACGGTATCGTCGGAACAGACGGTGTAAAGCCATATAACATTCTCATCCTCTTTTTCTCTCTGGCGTACATGGCCATAACCCTCGATGTCACTGGTATCCTACAATCCGCCGCCTTCTGGGTCAGCAACAAGGGCGGTTCCAATGGATGGAGACTGTACTTTTATTTCTATATCATGCTCACGCTTCTCTCTGTACTACTTGGCAACGACCCCGTCATCCTCTCCGGGACAGCGTTCCTGGTTTACTATACCCACGCGGCAAAGCTGGAGCCAATGCCGTGGCTCATGGCCGAATTCGCCGCAGCAAATACTGCCAGCATGGTGCTCTTCGTCGGTAACCCAACCAACGTCAGTTAATTCCATTCACCTCGCTGTGGCGCCCACACTGAAACGCCGGTTCACCCTCAAGGTGGTGATTTGTGAAGGTTTTGGTGTGAATGACGCAGCGTTCACTGCATACACGATCTTGCCTTTCATTGCCTGCAACGTCGTGTGCTTCATTGCCTTAGCTGGCCAGTTCCGTGACAAAAAACATATCCCTCCCAGACTCCTTGATGTCCCTAAACGTAATCCCCGCTCTGTTCTTCGTGATCCCATTGGTGCTTGGGTCGGTAGTTTTCTCCTCGGATCCGCACTTATTGTCTGCCTGGTCGTCAGTTTCTTTGGAATTGATGTTTGGAAAATCAGTCTGCCCTTTGCCATTGCCAAATTCATATTTGATATCGCTTGGGATCACTACAAGTACACCCATAATATCCAGGCGTCTAGTCGAGGTCAGGGTACTGAAGGCGTGCTAGACTTCGTTGCTGACGAGAAGGCAGCGATCGATGCGCTTGAAAGTGGCCTCGAAGCGGAGACACATCCACCCTCCCTGACATTACGGACCCCAGGACATGGAACCGATGCCTTTCCCGCCGACGAGGAGACCGCCGTAAATAGTCCACAGGCAATTCCCAATACTGAGCTCCCGCATGCCAGAATGCGAGCCACGATCAGCCGTCTTCAGTCCCATTTCGACACCTTTTTCACTGCCTTGCCTCGTTTACCCTTTGCCCTTGTCCCGTTCGCTTTCTCCCAGTTTATTCTGATCGAGGCCCTTGCCCATCAGGGTTGGGTGGATGTATTTGCCAATTGGCTAATAAAGGCTACGCATAAGGAGATGTATCCCACGATATGGCTTGTCGGTGTCCTCGGTGTCATACTTTGCAACCTCTCCGGTACAAACATTGGCGCCACTATCCTGCTTACCAAGATCGTGCGCGCCAGTGCACTTCCTCATCATTCCGACCGTGCTGCGGCCATCGCCCTTGCTGTGGCGAGCAACATCGGTGCTGTTAGCTTCACCTTCTCGGCCAGCCTGGCCGGGTTGCTGTGGAGGGGAATACTGAAACAAAAGGGTATTCACGTGAAGCAACTGGACTTCGCGTATTGGAATTGTCTCCCACTGCTCGTCATGACGGTCGCAGGTCTTGGTGTCGTCTGTGCTGAAATGGCAGTCCTATATTAGTCCAGGGCAGATTGGGCAACCTGTATGGACATAGCATATCTGCTCAGGTCAAACAGCTGTCGCTTATGGGCCACAGGACAACTGCTGTCATTCCTACTGTGGAAGGTCCATCCCCACGCTAATATGTATAGTTTAATAGAGAGGTCGAATATTTTCCCTTGGAATAGATACCACCAAACGAGTACTGGGGACATGAAACACCTCTATGATTCCCGGTTCCAAGTTACATACGGTAGACCGGGAATACTCGGCTAAATCCTGATTGGATGTTAGCACCGAACACTTCTACCAAAAACAACCATGGCGCCCAACGAACGCATGCTTGCACTGCGTGTCCGCCGCTTGACGAGTGCAGCCGTGGGACTGGCTGCAGTTGCCGTACTTCCCTGATACCATGATTCCAACGAGTTCTTCCCAGCGCACTCAGCCTTCGTCCCTCTACACTCGTGACGGAAACTCAAATGCTAAAGACATTCGGATACTACGACGAACACCTGTACCGACGTCAGTTCGTTTGTTTCGTGCAATGTTCAAGGCAATCATTGAGTGTGTTCCCATAACTTAGATACCGTCATGCGGCACCTTCTGGGCCTTGGCCATGGATAGACTTCGATGATGCCAGCAATGTGCTTCCGCCTATATCTGAAGAGGTGGACCAGACGTGGAAGGGATACCCTCAGAATCTGTTCGGAAACTGGACACCAGACAAAGTTGACCGGAGTAAAATGCTGACGAGCTGTTCCCAAGGCACGTCCAACATTTTCAAAGTAGATGTCTTGGACGATAGCCGCTTCGACAATGATGTAGTGCGCGAGACCATTTCGGTCTCTGCTGACGACATTGATGAGACATTGGAGAAAATGGTCGTTGTGGTAAGTATAAATCTTACTTCACTGTTGAAGTGCAAAGAATGAGATGGAATTACTAGCGACCGAAAAATGTACGGACGCGAGCGATCTTCGTGGACAATATGATTGAAGAGGTTTTGAAGATGTTGGGAACGAAGTACGTAGCAATTGCACCACGCAGCTTCTCCGTAGATCTCATCTAATTGTAGATATTGCATTGAACCATTTTTTTTCTCGTCCTCCATGAATTGGATTCCATCAAGATATCAAGCCGAGGCTAAGAAGGGCGAAGGGGATCGTAAGCATCTGGATTTTATGTTGGCTTGTTTACTCAAGCTAGCATCTGCAAGATATAACCATCGTCTTGCCCTTTATCCGATCAATCCACAATCACGGGATAAGGTGGTCCAGTGCTTTATCTCCGAGTGCTATCACATTCCCACCAGCTCCTCAGATGTTACCATGTGACGGTAATCCTCCTTTGATCCTGCTAGTCACGAGTTTCATGCCCATCTCCATAGATAGTCAACAAATAATTGATACCCAAGCACCACTTTTATTACGCTCTGGTGAGCCCCAGTCCTTATTCTCACAACCGCATCTGAATGTAGCTTCAGGCGAGTGTACACTAATCCAGGACCTTCTCGCTGTCCACATGATTCGGAATACAACAACGAATACCGTTATATCATACCACCCAAATTCGAGAACACCGGCGAAACGTCTACATTCACTTATCCATCGGACAAGTCAGAGCGTGTATTGGACGAAGCTTTTCCAGAAATCAAGGGATCCCACGTTCCTGCTCCTTACCTTCCTTTGGTACGCGCTATACTCGTGGGATGAGAGTTTGGAGGTACTTTACAAGCACATTACTTGGCTGGTATGCCGTGAAAGTGATATGCTTTGTCTATGTATATTTACCCATTTCTGTCAGGAAGCTCAGGTGCTGCATACCAGCGATATCCATTTGACTCGCGAGCTGCACATACTCCAGGCACACTTACTGCGTTACGAATCACTCTTGAGATCCTTTCGAAAATCTGTAACGTTCGTCCAAGAGACGCCCAACCCAGCCATGGACGCTACCAACGTGGATGCGCAAGAACGAGAGCAGTCAGCGAAGGCTTTACGAACAGAAGCTGAGCACTTGCTAGACGAGATTGAACGCTTGGAGGGACAGAGGGAACTGCAAGTCAAAAGACTAAGGAATGTCATGGACTTGGTCAGTCAGTGCCCCGTGCGGGTGTCAGATGGATCTGACCTTTCTTAGGCATTTGCCAGTGTAAACATAGATGACAGCAGACATATGCAACGACTATCAGAAGCGACCCTTCGCGATTCTGCTGCGATGAAACAAGTGTGTCATTCCACACTCCATCTACTGATTACTGATCGGGCACTATCAGATTTCATACCTCACGATGGTGTTCTTTCCTGCAAGTTTCATAGCGGTACGTCATAGTTACACGAACCACGAATAACGCTGTATTAACATCCTGGAAGTCTGTTTTTGGTATGAACGTGCGGGAGTTTGAGCAGCCGGGAACACACTATCCCGCGACTTTGCCGGTTTACTTTGCAGTTACACTGTCACTCACTTGCTTCACCACATGGTTACTCATCTCGTTGCAGACACATAGTTCCTTTCATCCACACGGATGCAGTCGCTTGCGCAGATTTGGCTGGCCCGTATTCTTCGTCTTGGAAAAACTGGCAGGTCCTAAGGCATCGAAAAAGTCTGTTGGATGATTTGTGGCTTTACCATTATGATGACTCTCGGATAAATGGCATATATTTATTAGGTGATGTATACAGTGGACTGAGTAGGAGCACACTTAACATACTGAATGCGTTACTGTGGCAACTGAACCGCCATATGGGTATGGACGCGAACATCAGGAAGATCTCTAAAGGACAAGTCGTTTGACATAAACAACTCCGACGAGGTACTGTCAAGAATCCGTTCAGGCAAAAATTATGTGCTAACCACCAGAGGTGTTTCAGCTGGGATCCGAGCTTGTAGACTAGAAGTCTGTGATAAGGGAAGATATAAAGATATGAATAGACAAATAGCTTATTGTCCACAACAAGGTCCAGAAGCCCATCGTGCTTCTCCCCTAGAAAGAGTGATTGTTTCTCCGGCGGGTGACATGGTATCCTGCGGATGAAGACTGGCTGCTTCCATAGCTTCTTCATAATCCCATCGCATAACCACGCGTCTAGCAATATATTCGAAGACGTCCAAAACGCCTTCGCCTGTCTTGGCGGACGTGAAGAAGAGCTTTGGTCGACGATCAGGTTGTGGCGGGAGATGATCTGGGTTCAGATAAGGAAGTGGCGGCGTTGGCGGAGTAGCCGACTCTGCCCGTGCGCGGGTGAAGAGACTAGGTGTTATCGTGGCAGTAGAAGAAGAGGTACTGGAGAGTGACGTCATACGTCGTGGTATACGATCACGACTAGGAGATGACTGTCTCGAAGACGGTGGAGGCGCTGGGGATGAACGTGCCGAGGCATATACGTCGAACAGTGATGATGACGGTGTATGGTACAAGGTGATTCCTGTGTGTGCGGATGATACCGTACCGTTCAGCCTGTTCTGAGAGTGAGAATGGGAGACATTCCTGCCGCGTTGTTGATCAATATCTATACACTGAGATCGCGAGATCGCAAATGAGAAATCGACATCTCCCCGCTGAGGCGTAGAGTTGGCGTATTCTTCTCCACCTACTTCAAGCGTGGAAGTGGCCTCTTCGACTACCAAGGTTGGAGGGGAGGTTGAGTGAGGAATTAGATCCTCCATAAAACGATACGCCTCTGCCTCAGAAACGAGGGGAGTCGAATGGGACAGATCGGGACCAATAAGATCGATCTTATTGCCAACAAGGACACAACAATAGTCCTC
>Ga0307511_10005928_pt1 | contig 12351 bp, 12 predicted proteins | sample 13_EM_MG_FD_200266 | JGI IMG/M metagenome (GOLD analysis project Ga0307511, IMG submission 200266) | Populus trichocarpa ectomycorrhiza microbial communities from riparian zone in the Pacific Northwest, United States - 13_EM | ecosystem: Host-associated > Plants > Roots > Unclassified | place...
CCAAGGACAGCCAGTAGTAGCTGTCATTACAGCATTGAGAAGAGAGAAATAGAGTGAGGTTGAGAGTTGCTAAAGAGGGGATGATTCCTCCTCCTCTATTGTTGTAAATCTTGTTCTCTCCCTATATAATGCAATGGCTTCTCCCGTGGATGTAGGCAATTTGTCAAACCACGTTAAATATTGTGTCAGTGTGCTTAGCCTCCAATGGGCAAATATCAGAACATCACCGGTCAGAATGTCCTACAGACAACGGTGAAGTTTTTTATTCCCAGGCGATCCTGCTCAGTCTGTAAATCCTCAAGTGTCCGAATCGTAATTCGAGGGAGTGGCTCACAGGATGAAGCACGAGGATTGGCAACGAAATCAGCTCTTTCGTGCAAACAGTTGTTGAGGATGAGTTCACTTTGGACATCCCTGTATTCTTCCGTTGAAATGGATTGAGAGACTTTGTACCCATACTGTAAATCTGGCAGCTTTTCATTAGCTATGTAATTGGACATTTGTTGCTTAGAATTGATATGGATACGATAAACATCATCGTCGGCCATGCTGAAAACTGAAAGCAAACAGAGGTCTAAAGGCTACAATGGTGAGTTCCTGCACTAATCTGCAGTTCATTATATAGGCCTAGTCGAGATGTTTGGACATGACACTTGGCATGCAGCTCTTGTGATCAAACCATTGATACATTCATGATATTCTCCCCACCTAAACGACCCTAAATTAGTTTACTTGCAACATTTTTTAACAATAGGAAATAGCGTGGAAGTTCACTCTATACCTTCAATAGAAACAAAATATTCTCGATCGCTATCAAAATTATTATTATGATGCACATGGAACCAAACCTTGAGTCTTGATAACTTAGTATTGATAATTAATAATATAAAATTTCTTTGGAAGGATAGGTGAGGAGGGGAAGAGGGGCAAGAAAAAGAGGAGAAGTGGCTGGAATTGATCATCTGCATGCATGCAGGGAATGTGCAAAACATGCATGTTGTACGTACATTTCCTGCCGTCTACCAGCATAGGAAAGTGTAAAAAGCAAGAAAGAAAGCATACTGGCTATCGATGTTTTGAAACAGGGGAGGGAAAACATGGGGGGGTTTAAACCCTATCATTACTCTCTCTCTTTTCATTCGAATTGTTAAAAAGAATAAGATTGAATGAAAGGTCATTAGTCTAGTATTTGTTTTCTTAAAATCTTTATTTATTAAAAAAAAATCGAATTGCTTGAGCAAGGTGGTTTATAACATTAGACTAATGATCAAAGTTTATGATTAGTTTGCTTTCAGTTTATAACATTAAACTTTGTTTTCGTTTTCTTTTTAGAGAAATCTTAACTTTTAATTGCTATTAAATTGTCTGATTTTATTATTATTTATCAGGATTAGTTAATCATGCATACTAAAGCAAAGGTTTCCATACATTTATATTTGTAAAAACTGTACCATATATAGTCATGTGTTAGCACAAGAAAAGGGATGTCTCGATGAAGAAGTGGAAGAACCAAATAAGTAAAAGAGTTATGGGCCTTGAAGGCCAGAGAATGTCTCGAAGGATGATGAACATTCACACATGCATGGTCTCAGCTGGTGGATTGTACTGTGTAATCAAATGCTTTTACGAACATGGCTTCTAACAAAATGTCTGTTTAGAAATTTGATAAATATTATTTTTTATTTATAAATACATTATAATAATATTTTTTTTTTAATATCAGTATATCAACAATCTAAAAACAAAATAATAATAATAATAATAATAATAATAATAATAATTTGATTAATATATGGCAGGGCTTCCTAAACCAGAGCCATGTGTTCCTGCAGAATATATAAATGTTGATTACGTCAATGTTTTGTTCTGAATAAACACGCAAGAATGAACAAGGCATCTTCAGAAAGCTGCAGATAGGTGTGAGTGTGTAAAGAGAAACAATTGCTTTCAATACTTAATTTGCCATAAACAAACATAAGACACATTCAAGAACTATATATGCCTGCATCTGGCCATTCCAACAGCAATCAGAATCACAGTAATATGGTCCTATATTAATATGACGATGAGTGCAACAGTCTTAAGAATCGAAACCATCGTCATATTGAAGCTGCCATAGGTGTAACAGAACAATCTTTTTCAGGACTGGAAGCCGTTGCAGACGATGAGTGAAAGTATAGTGCAGTGGTTGTATTCCATTTTCATTTTTATAATGATCCTGGATTTAATTAAATGGTCATCAAGATGCTGACCACAAACAAAAAGAAATGAGAGAGTACAAATTAAAAGAAAAGAAAAGGTAAGAGTACAACAAAGGAGAGTGAAGGCTCATCTTACTTCTGTAACAAACACGAAAACGACATCAATAAAGTCTTGAGAAACAACATATATAACATGGGATCCTCACAAACTCAGATCATGGATGACCCACAAACAGAAACAGTCGAGTCTTGAAGCGAGACCAAATTTTCCAAGTGTGGATTTTGCAGGAAAGACAAAGGGCTTGAGAGTAAGACATCAACCCGCGAGTAAAGAGAAATAAACCAGTGCTGATTTTCCTTTGGATTGCAAGCCATATGAAAATCTGAATTTTTGAAGGAGCCATCTTGTGCCATACATTTGAGACACACTCTGGATAGATGTTAACAATTTTGCAACTCCTTTTGGCATGTAATAAACCTACGCGCACTAATTGAAAAAATCATGGTGTCATCCGTGTACTGCAGATGAGTAATACACTCTCCAAGAATGGACCTCGTTAATTTTTTTACTTGCTTCCTATAGGACTTTACTTTTAATTGATTTTTTTAAATGAGTCTGGTTATTCCTGTTTTTTTATTTGTTATTCTTTATTAAATTTAAGTTTTTAAAAAGATATTTTATTTTTTAATTAAATTAATTTATTAAATATAAATATGATATATACTTCATATTTTTTGTTTTATTTAATTGAATATAAAGAAGTAAATGGGTTAGGAGATTTCGATGTACACCCATTAACCATAAAAAAAATTCTCATGACTAAAACTTTTTTCTTTCACTACAATTATTTTGGGTTCTTTTTCTTCTTATAAAAGTTCACAACAACTATTCTACTTAAGAGATGATAAAAGATGTAATAGGAGATATATATATATATATATATATATTTCATTTATTGACAATCACTATAATGAACATAAATTTATAAGAATACATAAATAAAATTTGTTAGGTTATAATGTGATTTTATTTATTAAAATGAATTTTGTAATTCGTATTTTCCTATGAAAAACTTAATAATTTATATTAAAAAAAATTATTAATTGGTCCTGTGATTTAGATTTATCTAATATTTTCTCTTCTTACAAACTTAAACATTAGACTTGATAGATAAATATATTAATATAAAAAAAAATCTTCTTATTTTTTTTCCAATCACCAACTTACGTAATTAATTACTTGTAATTTGTAAATCAAAAGCTATCACTTCCATTATTGCTTGTAAATTAAATGTATTAATTAATATTTTGTTAACAAAATTGGTAAAAACACACGCTTGCAACGACACGTCGTTAAAAAAATCACTCCTGCAAGTCACCACTCACCTCCATGTTTTAATAGTCATATCTCCACTATCCTAGACCCTCTCAGGCCTCCACTGTTTTTATCTACAAACCCTAACCAAAATCATGGCTTGGAAGCGCCTTCTAACCCTAGCTCGCCGGCCCCACAGACCTTTATCAGCAACCACGGCCAGATCCTTTTCCAATGCCGCCTCCGTCGCCACCGTCAGTCCCACCACACCATCCACCCCGCCACCACCAACCGCCATGATCTACGACCGATTAGCTGAATCAGTCAAATCAAAGCTCAAACTCCTCGAAAACCCGGACCCAAGATTCCTCAAATACGGGTCACCCCACCCAACTCTCAAAACCCACACCCATATCCTCTCCTCACCTGAAACCCGCATCACTACGCTTCCTAATGGTCTCCGTGTCGCTACTGAGTCGAATCTGGCTGCTAAAACTGCGACTGTTGGGGTTTGGATTGATGCCGGGTCGAGATTTGAGTCCGATGAGACAAATGGGACTGCTCATTTCTTGGAACATATGATATTTAAGGGAACGGAGAAAAGGGGCGTGAGGGAATTGGAAGAGGAGATAGAGAATATGGGAGGGCATTTGAATGCGTATACAAGTAGAGAACAGACTACTTATTATGCTAAAGTTATGGACAAAGATGTTAACAAGGCCTTGGATATTTTGGCTGATATTTTGCAGAACTCTACTTTCGATGAGGGGAGGATATCTAGGGAGAGGGACGTTATTACTTTGGAAATGAAGGAGGTAAATTTGGGTTTTTTCTGTTGTTTGAACTTGGATTGGAAATGGATTTTTGTTGTTTTGCCTGTTGTGTCTAAAGAGTCTAGCGTTTTGTGTTCGGTGGTTGTAAAATTCTGTCTTTTGGGTTGTGGGTTTTGGTTGTTTATCTTTAAAGTTTTGTGCTTTTGGGTTTAACTGTTATGAAAGTTGGTGTCTTTGTAGCTTTGGTCAATGGGATTTGACACGGTTCTTTGTATTTTTGGGTTGAGCATGTGGGAATTAGAATTGCATAGTTTTCTATGCTTGCTGGTTTTTAATTTAGAAATGCTAATAGTTGTTGATTTACTTACAAGTAAATGAGGGATGTCATTGTTGTTTGCAAGTGTGGGTCATTTAGTTAACTTTTTTGGTGTTTGTTTTATGAAGTTTTTCAAATAGAAGATGTGGTGTTTGTTTGTCGGGTAGTTTTAGATGTCAGGTCCTAGCATCAAAGTTTCAAACTTGTTTAAATGAATCCTGGTTATGGAGAAATGGTCATGTATTTGTTAGTGAATGGTTTTAAATGTTATGTTCTAGTGATAAAGTTTTAAACTTGCTTAACTGGATCTTTGTTGTAAGCATACTGAGTTGTTTGCTATGCTGTGTGCCGAACAAAATGCTCAATTGCTTTTCAAAGTTATGAAAGTGGGTAATTTTCATGTGAAAAATGTGTTGTTGTATTGTACTTCCAGTAACATTTTACTGCCGGCATTCAGTTTTCTTAGTTCAACATTTTCTATGGATATAGCCTTACTTGATTTTGCTTCCTGCTTCTAACAGTTATAAATGATGTATGTGGAAAATTGTAGGTTGAGGGGCAAACCGAGGAAGTAATTTTTGACCATTTGCATGCAACTGCTTTTCAATACACTCCTTTAGGTAGAACTATTCTGGGACCTGCTAAAAACATCGAGACAATATCCAGGAATGATCTTCAGAACTATATACAAACACACTACACAGCTCCTAGAATGGTAATGCTTTATGTTATTTTACTTTTGTACAAGATGGAGTTGTGGGATTGCCGAACGATTATTTCCATTTTCCTTTCTGCTTGCTATTAAGATTGAAGGCCTGCTGTTGAAATTCTTATCATGGGTATTTGTGTGACTTTCATTTCAGGTGATTGTCGCATCAGGGGCTGTGAAGCATGAGGAATTTGTTGGGGAAGTAAAGAAGTTGTTTACGAAGTTATCATCTGATCCAACTACTGCTGCACAGTTAGTTTCCAAAGACCCTGCATATTTCACTGGTTCTGAGGTGGGAAGATGTAACTTGAAATCCATGCCTTCTTTCTATGCCTTTTTCTTTCTCTAAACTACTGTTTCCGCTTATTGTTGTGAAAAATCAGGTCAGGATAATTGATGACGATGTTCCTCTGGCACAATTCGCTGTCGCTTTTCAAGGAGCATCTTGGACAGATCCAGATTCCATTGCTTTGATGGTCATGCAGGCTATGTTGGGTTCTTGGAACAAGAGTGCAGGAGGTGGAAAGCACATGGGGTAACCTCTCCTCTCTCTAATTTACCACATTCGCCACTATTCATCTTTAAAAAATTATTTGTATTCAGGGAGGCTTCATTTAACAGTTTAGGAATTTTATTATAACATTTCTGGAGAGCAAATTTGTACAGTGGCCTGTATTTACAGAAATCGTGTCGACTCATGAGCTACAAATGGAATCCCTTTGTCGGTGGAGTTATAAGCAATTAAGCTTAAAAAATAAGATTTTTCAAACATTACATTCAATAGGGCTGCGTGATTAACCCCTAATGTTTCACTGATCATTCTTTTCTCTGTTTTTCCACATCCTGACAAGTTTCAAAGTTTAACTGGCTGACTATTTAAGACACTTTTGTCTTGTTAGCAAGGGCATTGATTAAATCTCAATCATTGGACAGTTCTGAACTAGCACAAAGGGTTGGCATTGATGAAATAGCAGAAAGTATGATGGCTTTCAACACAAACTACAAGGACACTGGTCTTTTTGGTGTTTATGCTGTTGCGAAGGTATGGAGATTTTTCTTGTTTTCTTATTATTTGGAAAAATGTAGTTTTAGCATAGTCGAGCAAGGAATGGAAAAGGTGCAAGTAACTTTGGAATGAATCTAAATGTGTTAATAATGTTTTCACATAGCCTGCAATAGGAACTTGACTGGCACTCTCTCTCATCATCCTGAGTAATTTGGTTCATCAACCAATGCGTAACTCTCAATAAATCATGCTTCTGAGAACTTTTATGAAGTCAGTTCCAGTCTTGCTCTGCTTTGACTGGTATATAATTGGAAATTGTATGCCTTCCTAGGTAATGCTACATTATGTGTTTGTGGCCCACCATCATTTCTTCCCATCATCTCTCTTTTGCTGTCTCATTTAAGTTAGTCATTAAAGATTTGTTACTTGCTGATTCGTCTTTGAAAGCATAAGATGTTCAAGTGTAGCAAGTCTCTGCTATGATATATATATATATATATATCATGATAATTAAGTCATTTTGCCTTTTGATTGGATTCTCGTTTAAGATTTTTTTTCCCTCTTTTCTCAATGAAAAAAATTGTCTGATGCTTTGTTTTCAGCCGGATAGCTTGGATGATTTAGCCTGGGCAATCATGCACGAGACATCTAAGTTATGCTATCGAGTTTCAGAAGCTGATGTAACGCGTGCTTGTAATCAGGTGGTTACTAATGTTCACGCTTTCCTTGAAAAGTGGATTTTTCATGTTTGTTGCTGGCATCCGGACGTTATTTTTATAAGATTTCTGGTCATTAACTCAGAACGTGTTACATATGCTTTCCCATCACATACAATGTGTTACTAATTGTATGTCCACCTTGCTGTTTGCTTAATGGTGCATATCAGACTGCCCAATCTGTTGATTATGATATGCAGATGAAGCCCATTGCAGATTTTCATTAACAAAAATTCTTTGCTTTCTTAATCCAGTCATCATTTTCCCCCCCTGTTGAATCTTTATTATCTTGAATAACATTTAGCTGTTGCTGTCTGTAATATAGAATTTGTAAGATGCTAATTCCAGTCTTGTTCATGGTTTCTTTCTATCAAACTAAAGTTTGATGTTTGGATTGTTTGTAAAGAAATAACATGGGTGAAGAAGGCAAGTAACCTGATGTCACTTTGGTTGCTCAGCAATAGCTATACTAATAATTGTGTCATTCTCCTGTTGGAATGGTATCTTGTGACCTAGTTCTGATTAATTAATTTGCATTTTTTTTGTGATGGTTTTTTGGATGGAATGATACAATGAGTCATTGTATTCAAGGTTTTTTGTTAGTCAATCTTGTCAACCTTTTCACAGTAGGATTTCTTGAGTTTAAACAGTTGTTTCAAGTTAATGTGAGCCTCCACTATTAAATTGATCAGCACTTGATTGACATTAATTACTTGAACTTTAGACAACTCATTCTTGTGATGTTGGAATTTATTATCTACAATTGTTTGGTCTAATATACTGTATTTAGACACGAGTAGCAATTAATTAAATTTGAACTCCCATATGAAGCTAAGAAGCTAGTTGATTGTACAATCTTCTTTGTATGTTCAAAAAATGAAAAAGGGGTTATATGATTTAAAACTATATCATTTGTATGCTGTGTGCTTTTATCCTCATAATCTTCTCTTGATGTGCTAGATGATGTGTATGTTTTACAGATCTTGGAACATCCTATGCTCTCCATAATCTAGTCATTTTTCTTACCTGGCTGCTTACTCATGTTTGACTGCAGTTAAAATCTTCCTTGCTACTTCACATTGATGGAACTAGTCCTGTAGCGGAAGATATTGGGCGCCAGGTATGACTTAACCTCATAAAATAATCTGCTAATAAATGCTAGTACAGGTTGTACAACTCTTCCTGGGTATACTATGAGATTTGTTGCTTGAAGATAATTAATGCCTTACTAATTTTTCCAATGGTTTCCCAAATTACACAACCCAATTCATAATTGATGTAGTTTAAAGCACAATTGTCTGCTGAGACAATCTAAACAGTATTTGTTGCGCTGTACATGTTGATGGTTAGGTCTGATCCTTCGTTGGCTGATCTTTTAGCTGGTGCGAAGGCTTTCAAATTATTTTAATCAGTGTTACCAAGAAATTCAATGAAAACAAAATAATACTCACATTCAATTGTTTTCCATGAAAATATTCTGTTACTTTAATACTTGAATAGGCTGATATTTTTGTGTTTTATATCCATTTGTGTTTATCCGCACTATTTTATTGTTAGAATTTTCTTTCCTTTTTTTTCCTTATTAAATATTTCCTTTGAAACTACAGATACTATATCACTAGCAGCATGTTTTTCTATGTATAAAAAAAGAAATAGGTTGACATGATTAATGTGTGTTATTCACTGGATCCAAGTCATGTGAGTCGTTGGTAATTATGTTATACAAAATAGTGTTTAGTAATATGCCGCAGCTTCCATTGTCTGGTTTTAGGTGTTTATTCTTGTATGATTAACAGTTGTAGGATCATAGACATTGACTAGTGAGAGTAATCTTGTTTGAAGTGAAATCAGATTTGTAATCTACTTTAGTTACTCATTTTTTCCTTACATTTGGCTGCATATGGTTGCAGCTACTTACTTATGGTCGAAGAATCCCATACGCTGAACTGTTTGCTAGGATTGATTCTGTCGATTCAAGCACTATCAAACGTGTTGCAAACCGATTTATTCACGACCAGGTACAAACTATAGAATACCCCAAGTCTTACTGTTATCTTAGATCCTGCTTTAACATCAACTAGTTTCTAATTGTAAGAATTATGTTGAAGCTAAGAAGCTCTGTTAGTTGCAGCAGTTGAATTTCCATCTCAAGTTTTATGTCTATTTATCTATTTCTTTCTTCTATAAGAACTTTTAAAACGTGTCAATTTGTTAAAGTGGGAAAGTGTTTTGCAAATAGCAAGTAAACAAGTGCACAAAGAGCTAAATCCTAATGATAAATGTTTTTGCCTGTTAAAGAACCTTGCACATAAAAAATAAACCCGACTGATTTCAATCGTTTGAAAGAAATCACATGCAAATGGAACAGGCCTAGGAGTTTTGGATAAGATGTGTTGATGTTTTGTTATTGCAGGATATTGCAATTGCTGCCATGGGTCCCATCCAAGGGTTGCCTGACTACAACTGGTTCAGGCGCAGGACCTACTTGAATCGTTACTAGATTGTGCCATGCGTTTGTTTATTACTGCATATCCTTGTGTATTGTGCAGTTGCCAAACATTTTACTGCTTCTACACGCAACCGATATCTTTGGAGAGTCCTCACGGCTGCCTAAGCCCCCATTTTTTTTAGGTTTTTGCTTCTGTAATGGTATCATTGTTAACAGTAATAAGCGAATGCAGTCTCCAGGAAATGCCTGGCTGCTGCTGAAAAGGATTTCTAATTCAGTGCATTTAAAGCTGCTGATGTATGAGCTTGCATCTTCCCTTTATTGAATAGGAGAAAAATACATGGCTCTATTTTCCAACCGCCACCTGCTAGCTAGCTACCTCGCTTAAGGGTTGCTCACATACAGTTGGAACCACTTGAACCAAAATCAATAAGTGCTGTCGAGATCTTGGTCCCCCATTAAGGAACAAAGAGTCTCCTTCCTCGTATGTTGGATCTGTACATGTTTCCTTCGCATTATATATATATATATATTGCACCGAGTAGATCTCGCATTTTAACGAATGGATCTCATCCATCCATTTCCACGGTTAGGGTTTTTATTTTATTTATTTTGAAGTATTTTGCTTTGGCTCTTCCAATCACAGTTATCCAGAAAGGACGTCCTTTCCAAGGGCTACTGTACGTATACGTACATAACTTCCGTTTCAGTAGCTAGGGTTTTTTCATGCACACCAAAATTAGAAGTTTCTTCTAAAAGAGATTCCGGCTACCCCAATTTCTCCTTAAATTTAGACCTTAGAACAAGGCTAGTCCCCGTGCTCTTGCTTTATTTATATTAGAAATTCATTTTAATATATATGTGTGTGAGAGTGTTGTTAAGTTTTTCTATAAAAAACAAGAAAAAATTCAAATGTAAATTGAAAAATAAACGCCAATTAATAATAATATACGTTAATAAATGATAAGTCTAAAATGGAATGTTAATAAATGATGGGTCTGAAATGGAAAGATAATGGATAGATGCAGATAAAAAAACATGATCTTACATCACAACATGCTATTTAATTTTTTTTATTTTATTATATCAATATTTTTATTAAAAAAATTAAATTAAATTGAAATAAAATTACTAAACCGTGTTGGCCTAACACAATCCGTTCAACTGAGTAGGTCCATACGCAACATTCGTTTCTTCCACAACCTCATTTGACTAAAAATAAAACTTGATATTTTTGAGATATTGTCATTTAAAAAAAATAATTTGAGATAATGATATTTTTTATCAACTTGGTTTAACTCGTCAAGCCTACTACATAGGTCATGAACCTGGTTAGGTATCATAACTTTGTTTTCTAGAATCTATTTTTTTTATCTAATTAAACGATAACAAAAATATAACCACTAAAAATAACGATTATTAAAAATATATCATGAAGGGCTATATAAAAAAAGTGCTTATCTATATTAAAAAAAAGTGTTCTAATCCTATTAAAAAAACAAAGTAAATATTGAATTATACTTTATTAAAGAATATCCCAATTAAAATTTTAATTTATTTATTTAAATAAAATTTAGTAAAAAAATTAAAATATCTAATTTGAATTAAAGATAAAAAAAAAAATTGAAAGCCAAAAAGAGGCAAGTAAGGGGTCTGGCCTAGGTGGGCTAGCATGCCTAACCTAGGTCATATATGTGAGTCTGACCTTTCATGTCATCTGCTCTTTTTTATTAAAAAAAAAACAATCAGATAATGCGTCGTTATTAATAGCAGATATCACGTCATCTCAAACCCAGTTTCTAGCTGTTATATGTGGCTAAAAAATCAAGATGGGCTCTTTTGGACCAGTAAGCTATTTTTCAATCAATTTTCACCTAAAAACACATAATATACACCCTCATGGACTATAAAAACCAATTTTTTTTTTTTTTATCTAAAATATCCCTAAAGTGGTAATAAGAAAAAACACTAAATCAAGTAGATAAAAATCTTTGTTGATGTCGATCTACTTTTCCCATCAAGATAATGGCTAAAAATCAATTAAATAAAACTTTTTTTGTCAAATGGAACTTGTTAACACCAAAATCAACTTATTTGATGTTAATATTTGTTCAACCATGAACTTTCTCTCTCATTTGCTCCTATTTGATGACTTTTCTTCTCCCCACTCCAACTCAAAGACTAAAAAAATATGAAGTTTTGGAGCAAAATAAAAATTACAAAAACTAAATGGATGAAAATGAAAAGTCAAAAAAATTATAAAGGCAAAAAAATTGGAAAACGTGCTCCTTAACAGTAAAAAAAACCTTGGTTTTAGATAATGTGTCAGATTTGGTCTGCATCTTTTTTTATTTTATTTTAGGCAACGAAACTAAATTTGATTTTTCAAATGAAGCTAATAGAAAGCTAATGAAAAAAAATAGGAACAAATACAAAAGGATAAAATTATGAAAAAGTAAAGCTTGATGACCAAAATAAAAAAAACCATGAAGAACTAAGAAAAGTTCATTATGCAAGTTAAAAGTGTTTTTGCTATATTTTCAAAAAAATTTGTAGTGGAATTTTTTTAAAATTTGCAATTGGAATTGTAAAACTGAATCCAAATGTAAATGATAATTTGAAACGTAGAAGTTAATTTGAAAATTCACTTATCATCGATTTATCAATTATTTTTAGATGTTTTTGCTTATTAACACCATTTATAAAAATATTGATCAATAATATAGGTAGAAAAAATCTTAACAAAATAACACACTTTATATATATAATAATTGAAAAACACGAGAACTAAAGATGTCACGATTCTCAATTACGATATGTATTTAAATTCTAAAATCAAATCTTAAACAATATCCTAAACCCAAAC
>Ga0307511_10005930_pt1 | contig 12347 bp, 10 predicted proteins | sample 13_EM_MG_FD_200266 | JGI IMG/M metagenome (GOLD analysis project Ga0307511, IMG submission 200266) | Populus trichocarpa ectomycorrhiza microbial communities from riparian zone in the Pacific Northwest, United States - 13_EM | ecosystem: Host-associated > Plants > Roots > Unclassified | place...
TATATGGAAGGGGGTTAAGCCTTTGCACTGAAGGTATTGCATGGATTGATAAATGAAGGGGGTTGAAAAGAAGCTTTTCAAAGGGTGAAAGAATAGACCAAACACCATTCTGTACTTCGCCGAATACAGACTTTGCGTGTTACAGTGAGAAAAAGGAGTATGGCCAGTTGCTGACCCTGTTATGTACATTCAAGAGCTGGGGAATATTTCATAACAAATCGAAATATATACTGGTTCTAAGTTGAGGGTAACATGAATCAAAGTCCCGTGTCGCTCCTCTTCTGAGACTAGTCCAGCATATTCCATGTGTCTATCGCTACACCCCAAACCTTCAAATTCCAATATACAAAGTAGCTAGACCTATCTCCTGCTATCCTTATTAGTCTGGTTGCTATCCGTATCAGCTATCTTGCCTTGGTTAAAAAGTCAATCGCTACACGTACTTTGTCACCGTGAATCGCGATCAATCGACTGTGCATTCACGTTGCCTATATGATCATATTTTTTCTCAACTTGGTCTTGGGTCTGTCTTATTAATCCGAGACTAAGTACCTTGGTATGATCCTGCTCGGGTAGCCGAAAAGATAATTGCTCTTGCACAAGTACCTCTTGTATGGCCGGTTCCCCCAGCGCAAAGAGAGCCGGAATACATGCCGAAAAATGTACGGCCTGGTAATAAGCCCAGGGAAGATAAGTTACTTGGGTCATCGGCTAGGTAATTTCCCGTTGAATTGATAATTGATTTGTTGGGTTAGCTGGGTATGGGTACCGTAATCTCCTGATCACTCGGCCCGATGCACCGTGAAACCGGTGAAACCGCAGATTTAGTTTTGCACCCCATAATCTGAGAATGAAGACCCCCTTACACCATGACAACGGAGATTACCGGTATGCGGGTAGTTTGGGTTGGACAAGTTCTTGTACCCGTACTATTTCAAATATTTTCAAAGTAGTCCTATACTAAGCGACAATAATAAATCTTGGCAGCTCCCTATCAGATTCTACTCTCCATCAAGCGTTAATGCCACCGCAAAAACTGAGAAGTAAGACCCCCCCATCTGTCCATACAAAAATCTGTTGCTACCGGGAAAAACTGGGAATTAAGAGTCCTTGTCTGTACTGAGACATTTCCAGCGCTAATACTACATACTTCAAGCATGGCTTTGGTTACATACAGAGAAAAAGCCAGTAGTATTAAGTCTATTAAGCAGGCAGGTATTTCTATATCTCCTGACTAACCAAACATAATAGTCGGGCCATGGCAGATGGAAAATACTACCCTAGATACTACGTTGCACAAGGAGCTGATCCTTGTCCAAGTATGTAGTATTAGTACTAGTGCTAGAAATGTCTCAGTACAGACAAGGACTCTTAATTCCCGGTACAGTGGAAAGACAGGGGGTCTTACTTCTCAGTTTTTGCGATAGAAGATTGCAAGACCTCTGGGCAAGTTGGAATGAGAATATGATATGTACTGTAACTTATCTTTTTTCGAAATCTTATCTGATTCTTTGGCATAAAACTGGTATTATACAAGTACTTTTTTGCATACCGTGAAGGTGTATACTTTGTTCTGGGCATCTGCCGCCCGTGGGCGGCGTGCTTACTTTGGGGCACATAAGAAATGCCCGCGAGAGGCACGAGTATACCGCGGTGGGAGACAAGGATTCTAAATTACTGTAATTCGCAATAAATAAAGCTAAGACTAGGTTATCAATATTATCTCAGTTAATACAATCTAAAAAAATATGAAGATTCTAACTATGGCAGACGGCTAGCTCTAAATACCTAGCTAGTGTGCGAGTGGCAAGGAGATTTCCACAGTCTAATCCATTGGCCTTATGACAAATATTCATAGATGTGGCATTTCAGGCCCACTTTAATACCGAGACAGCTAGGTACGACTAGGATAGAATTTTACACAAGTGCAGAGGTAGCTACCCGGGTAGAGGTTGAGGCCTGGCGAGCCGTGCAGGCCAAAGTTACTGTAGCTGCTAGAGCTTCTCTGGTATCTGAAATACCCTGTCTCGGTTCCCATCATGCGGTCGGTCGTTTGTAGATATAAGATGGGTGGGGTGGTACACTATTGGCAAAGAGATTGATAGCGTTCTGGCAATGATCTTGCAATATAAGCAGTTTTTGTCTGTCTTAGACAATCCTCCCTGGGTATCTATATTTATTCCTACAGTGACGATCTCTCCAAACTTCTGCAGCTATGGCGTGGTAGGGTTTTTTTAAATTTTTTTATTTTTTAAAGTCTATATGTCGATTCGACAATGTCATGCAACGATGGCGTTGGCGTGGCGGGTATTGTAGAAGGTAGCCATTCAGTCTCGAACTTGAACTACCTCAGCATCGACCGTACACGCTCGATATAAGGATACCAGAGAGCCACTCCCATATAGTAGACTTTCGATATGATACCATAAAGTCCAACCATGATATAAGAAGGTCCGATATCAAAATATCTTTAGTATAAGAATATGGGTCGACCACCCAGATAGGTGCTTCTCTCTTGGATACAAGTTATAAGAATGACCCTTAGCCTTCCGATGGCATGCTTATAACTGTAGCTAATGAATTTTTATATTGGGAGGGGGGTACCTATAATTTCATACTTTGGGCAGTCGACCGATATATGCTCTTATATAGAATATATTCTCATCTCATATTGGGTGTTCTGATATAGAGAGTCTACTGTATTCATTGCTAATTACAGTAATTTAGTACCCTTGTCTGCTATCCTAGTATGCCCGCGGCATACCAGGTATCTATGCCACTCGTGGACATTTCCTATGTGCCCGCGAATGGCCCAGAGCATATATTCATTACCTAACGTTATAGGATGGTTGCCTAACTGGATACGGCTTTCTTCAGGAAGAAGGGCTACCATGGAGGTCCACATAACCCATGTTGTTTCACTTTATTTCATTCGCAAAATGATTGTATGTATGAACGAGTCAAACGTGATAATAATATAAACCTCCCCATATCATACACCAGTGATTCAATACCAATCTCGACCATGCTCGACGACTTATGTTCAGCACAGCAAAGAATTTGGAAAAGGAAATAGATAATATCAGGTACAAGCGACAGATAACGAACCTAGAAAATCATTATTCGTCTGAAAAGAATCAAGAAACCATTTACTTCTTCCCATGTTGCGCACTGCCTCCGCATAGAATGAGAAGTCCTCCGGATCCATGTTAGCGTGCTAGTCCTTCGAACTCGGCCTAGCTAGCAGGAGCAGCCCCCACCGCACCCCCTGCACCCTCCGGATCCCCCCTATTTCCCCTTCCCTTAAACAAACTCCCAATACCATTTCCCACGCTCTGAAATCCCTTGACTACCGTAGCCACAGCTAATGGTGCCGCCATAACCGGAGCTCCCACAGTCGCAATCAGAGCACCCCCTGGACCCATCTCTTCTGCAGCCTCGTACATGTGCGATGTCCAATGCCTGGCTCGAAATTCCTTAAGTGCTTCCTCAGCTGCTTCTAGCTTGGCTTGGGTATTGGCAAGCTCGGCTTTGGTGACGGCAAGGTCGGCTTCGGCTTTGTAACGGCGCTCGCGCTCGGTGTTTAAGGTATGCAGGAGGTCGGAGGTAGAGGAGTAACAGTATTCAGTGGGAGGGGGACTGTGGCTAGGGAGGGTGGGGGTGGTGGAGCTTGAATCTGTGGGGGGAAGGGGAGAGAAGGGGGGAACATCGGGAGCTGGGGATATGAGGGTCAGCTTTCTCGTATCTGGACGATGCTGTGTCACATGATAAGTACAATACATACCAGCGGAAGCGGCGGAGGTATCGAGGGGGCTTGGAACGGCTCCGCGTGCCATGTCTGCGTTAAAAGGTGTCTTTTGTTAGTGCTGTTCTTTAGGGGTTTTGTTGATCAGTGATGCTTCTTGTTGTGAAGGTGCGATGCGATGGAATGTCGTCGACTCGGTCACGAGTAATGTGTAACCATGACGACGGCTCAAACGCTAAGCCGCATGCACTGGAGCCTAATCAGCCCTGACATAGGAATTCCAGCACATGATAGCAAACCGTACTGTACGCCAGTAGCTGCTTAATGTCATTCAGTACGCAGTACCTTCGCTTCTGTTTGTATATCATCGATGATATCATGCCGTAGCGCTCAGAATATTGTTATACTTAAGTATTTTGATCCTGGTAAATTAGGACCTCGTTTTCGCTAAGTCTAGACACTACAATTGCACACTGTACTGTACATGAAAATGTTGCTGATTTCAAGGAAGCGCTAGCAAGTTTCAAGTTCCTAGGTGACATGCTTGGAAACAGTTCTTATTTTACCGGTATCCGTTGTTGTTTATAGCTGTAGAGGTGATGTTTCAAGATATGCTTTTGCTGGAGTTCGTTAGTACCGGTCATTAGGATGAATATTTGTATAGACGGGGAAGGGAGATTGTTGTTCGGACTACATGTAGAGGCTCAGGGCTTTTAGCATCTAGCACGAGGTACCAGGCGATAAGTACAGTGGGATGAACCCCTCACTAAAAATACAATGCTCTGCAGTGAACAGTCCCTCGAGCTCACTGCACATGCATATGCGGTCAACGTGTGTCCTCGCTTGGGCGTTTGCCCACCCAGCTATAGAAAGGTTTAATCTAGCTACCGGACTACCTAGTACGTGCGCAGGTCCCGGAGCGCACTGCATTCCTGACAGCCCATGGTACCGGGAAACATACTTCGGCAGGCTATAGCTTATAAGTGCCGACCGCCTTTATCACGCTAGGATTCGGGCAAATTCCGGGCGAGCCCTGGAATCCTTCGCGCGGTTCCGGACAGGGGGTCCTTGAAGGCGCCCCTAGATCGCTAATCAATATATTAAACACAAAAAATACACATCAAAGATATGGAGTTGAAAAGAGTAGAAATGATGGGACATTTTAGGGCTGCATGAGAGCTCACAGTTTAAGCGCTTGTGCTCCCACTGTGAACACCGAAGACTGCACCGGAACGTAAGATTGAAGGGCGTTGACTTAATTAACCACAGGTATCAAATACATAGCCCCCGGTAAGGATTGGACATGCGACTCTCGCCTCGGTGCTGCATGATATGCGTTGGATCGTCATGACGGCGCTGGTTGAGGACTCATGAATTCTGAACGGGAAAAAGGCCCGAACCCTAGTGTGATGGAGCTTATACCCCCCAGAAAAAGTCGAGGGGTCAGTCAGGTAGTATTGACTATCTGGCTTGTCTCAAAATCACTGTATAATAGATGTAGATATCCATATGCTCGATCTGGACTCTACTGCATGCAGTGTGCTTCACAAGACCCCACTGAATTATGCTATATTTTACGAGGGCAAGGGTCCATCTACCTCAAGCTCGGGTGTACGCGCGTCAGTCTCTTTTTGCTGTTCGGCAATACCCTACACCATGTGTCCGGGGTACATCTCAGAGTTACGTCGGAATAGTTTTTTCCAACAGTGTAGTGTCCTGCAACATATATAAGGACACAAGTCTGCCTTGGTTCACGTTTGGTTGTTTACAGCTGTGTGCCGACCTCTACAGCTAGTTTCCCTGGGTGCCTTCTTGAATTCACTCTGCAATGCACGGTTCTAAGTTTCTCAGCGTCCTTCTTGGACTTGTGAGTGTTCCTGTTGCCAGCGTCATGGCACAGGCGAGTGCTTATGGACAGTGCGGTGGTATGTAGTGAGCACTTTTGAATCCTCAATTGCCAGTGGGATAGAATTGACATATGAATAGGTAGTGGTTGGACAGGTAATATTACAATATTACTTTGAAATTACTCAATACTTTCCGGAATTGACCAATCCTGATAGGGCCAACTACTTGCGTTAGTGGTTACACCTGCACACACTCCAATGATTGTACGCCCACCTCCATCTGTCTCGTGAGCATGAAGAATCAAATGCTAATTTCATGTAGGGTACAGTCAATGTATCCCCGGTGCGGCGGCCACCACGGCCACCTCTGCCGCCGCTTCCTATCCCGCCGCCTCCAAGACCACCTCTACCACTACCTCTACACCCACTGGGGCGGCTGCAATGTGTGGTCAATGGGACAATGTGCAGACCGCCAACAATTACATTCTATACAACAACCTTTGGGGGACTGGTGCGGCCACATCTGGATCCCAGTGCACCACATTGCTTTCCACCAGTGGTACTGCTATTTCTTGGAAGACAACCTGGAGTTGGGCGGGTGGATCATAGTGAGTCCCAATAGTTTCTATTTGGTTTGAGTAGACGTAGACATCTAAAATACTGACAGCTTTCTTAAATAACAGCAACGTCAAGAGTTTTGCAAATGCAAACCTTGTGTTCACTCCCAAGAAGATCTCGAACATCTCAACAATCCCCTCCACGATGAAGTTCACGTACGCTTTCTCTCAGATTCAGTTACCCCAGAGTCGAGTTGCTTACTATTTTTGTCAACAGCTATACTGGCGACAGCATGGTTGCTGATGTAGCCTATGATATCTTCACCGCTTCCACTTCTGGTGGTGATGCTGAGTATGAGGTTATGATTTGGGTAAGAAATATTCTCCACGTGTTCCACTATGACTGGTCCACTAACTTGGAGCCTACAGCTCGCTTCCTATGGTGGTGCAGGGCCAATCTCCAGCACCGGATCCCCGGTCGCATCCAGAATCAGACTTGCTGGCCAGACCTGGAACCTCTTCAAGGGCCCCAACGGCTCCATGACCGTTTTCTCATTTGTTGCCACCTCCAACGGCGGCATTGTGTCTAACTTCTCCGGTGATGCTAAGACCTTCTTGACCTACTTGACTACCAACCAGGGTATGCCAACCAGTCAGTATGTGAACAGTAAGAGCCCCATTTGTCTTCTCTGTGGCTTTGTGGCTTTGGCTAACGCGCGAAATCCAGCTGTCCAATGCGGTACTGAGCCCTTCCTAGGGTCTAACGCGGCCCTTACTGTGTCTGCCTTCTCTGTTGCCGTGAACTAAGGGTTCGATGGTGATACTTGTATGGCCGGGCATGGATGGCCCGCGAACCAATACTAGTAGGGCCAAAGAGTAGCGAGACGTGATATCAATTGAGTTGATTTCAAGCCGGAGGGAAGTATTAGCGCCACTAGTGTCTGGCATCTGTATTCTACAATGCACATATACGCAATGAATAAAAGTGTAAAAGTAATAAAAAATTAAAGGCCTATACACACAGTTTGCTTGCCAGCTATTTAGGTCCGCATTGATAGCGCCGGCCCCACTCAGTCGTCAGGAGTGGTCTCGGGTTAGTGTTAGACCGACAATCTCATCAGGAGCTTTCTCAGCCTTCTATATCTAGCCAAGATTGGGCATACGTACTACATGTGTAGTAGGCTGGGAGAAACCCCTGTCCAATCTGTCAGCGTAATGGTACCATCACATGCCAGTGCTATATGTAGTTTGTAGCACGCTCTGATATCGATGCGGCTTTCAGGGAAGGTAGTGGACATTTGTGCTTGTTTTCATTCCAGGAGCCACGGCCGGTGCCAGTATCTACTCGAGCTGGAGGGAGGGAGGAGCTGAGGCAAGCGGATAATGCCTTCCTAAAGAGGCAATAAGAAGCTCGCTAAGCTCGAGCTCATGGCTATGGCTGTATGTGCCCGGGCTCGGGGTCGCTTAATTAGGTATACATATATAAGTAGTCGGCTGTAGCTGCAGGCCTCCCCGTTGAGAAGTAGCTATAGCTCCATACCTATAGCTATGGGGCAAGTCGGGGTGAAGTGCGATATATCGATGCCAGACTTCGCTCAGTCAGGCCACGTGAGCCACGTGCAAGAATAAAATACCTAACTGCATGTCACGTGCTATGTAGTATTCTAGTCTTGCCCGGCCAGCACGCAATATCTAGGGTGGGTACTCAAGTATGCGCCTCGCCGCCATCTGTACATGTACAGCGGGCGCACGGGTACTTACTTAAGTAGTTGTATGTGGGCGCCTGTGAGGCCCTGGCCAGGCAACTTACATGTACCTACATGTACATAACCTCCAACTTCCGTCACCATCAAAACCACCACTTGTGGAAATTCGTTAACAAACATCAACCCAAGAGCTCTTAAGTCCCTGAAAATGATATATGGCTTTATCTACCCAGCCCAAAACTCTTGTTGCTAACCAATCCATGCCATTCAGATCTGTAAACACATGACAACCAACTTGACCCATATTCTAAACTCTTTGCAACCCTGATCTCAGATCTGGTTCCTTTCTGAATTCGAATATGTCAAAGAGATATGTATGCCAACTAGACTAATACCATACTGCACAGGCTAGCGGATCATCACGTGCAAGTGGATCATATTTTTGGCTATCTCCGGGAGGTACGAGATCTAGTTACATGACACCCTGAGGCCTCAAACAAGGTTTGCGAAGGCCCTGGAGTAGGGGAAGGGGGTGTACAGGGTATATTTGAACATGCAGGGCCTGGTGTAGCCAGCGTAATGGTGGATAAAATGGAACTTGATGACCCAATAGACACAATATCATCCTCGCTTTCCCAGCCTTCCAGCTCATCCCCACTCCAACCTATACTCTCCGATCCAGACTCAAATGCACTGAGAGATACAAAAGAAACTCGCTTACCCTTTCCGCCCTTCTGCTTCGGAGTGTGTGGACCTGGCTTCTTCCTTGAACCTACTCGGGTAGTCTTATTTGCTTGCTTTTCACGCTTCTCACGCTTCTTTCGTTCTGCCTCCTCCCGCTCTTCATAAAGCTGCTTCAAAAACTTCCCATCCATAACAGTACCCCCCCCTCGACCCAACTGCCGTTGATCAGGCTTCGCATTCAGGTTCTGTGCCTCCTTCCACTGCAGAAATGTCGCATGCTCCAGTGCACGATCCTGATCCGCCGCAAGTGCAAACTTTTCCAACTGGTGGATGAGATCTAATAATTCCGCATGAGATAATTCGGAATCCTGAGATCGTAACTGAAGTGTTGCTTGTCGAACCTTTCTATGGATCTCTCCAGTATTGCGGGGGGTTGGAGGCTCAACTGGATCAGGTTGGGGCGCTTTAGTAGTGATCTCTGGTCCGAGGGTAAGTTTGTCTAAGACATGCCGTAGGTTATGCGGGATGAGGCCTGCACTACGCCAGGCACCAAGGATATTTTTTGGCCTATAGGTAGCCTTACGAGCAGCTACAAGCATAGGCAAGAAATTTCCTTTGTTAATCGTAACATTTCCAAATCGAACAAGATGATCCACCTGTTTCCCATATGCTTTCTGGAGGGGAGAGAACAAACCAACATCGAGTGGTTGGAGGAGGTGGGTAGAGTGTGGTGGTAAACAATAGGCAATGATATTAACAGTTAAGCAGAATTCAATAAATTCAATACTTATATGTGAGCCGTGACCATCCACAATTAACATCCGATATTCTCCTTCTTTAATTGAACCCTTTGTCATTTCATGGAAATGTTGAATCCAAGCAAGTCCAAGTGACCGAACTGTCTAACCCTTTTTGGAATAACTTAACCTCCAGTTATCCCAATCAATCTCGAGTGACTTTAGAAATTGATACCATCCCATATAGTGTCCTGAACCTTTATAAATGACCAGTGGAGGCAGCACATACCCACCTCCGGATATTGCATCTACCACTGTTATCATCTCTCGATTTCCATCTGTAGCTAGCTTTCCAGTCATACCTCTACCTCGATAGAGGCAAATGACTTTAGCACGATCAGAAATACCTTGGCGCAATCCCTTCTCATTCATATTATATGTGTGGTTGTTAAGGATATTATATAGGCGTCGGAGGTGCTGCAATTTAGTGAAGTAAGATTGAATTAGATTTGGGTCACTTGCTTTGATACCCTTCTTGTCAAACTGGCTGCTGAGCTTGGAAACTAGTTCAGGATATCGATTCAAAAACCGGGTAATCCAGTTTCTTGCTACTGTAGACTCTTCATCCCAGGATTTCCACTTGAGTAATGCCACTGCTTCCTTAACATGCGCAATCCTGAGAGAGAACCCCCACTCCTCTAGCTTCACAATCCACCGTACAATTGCCTTCTCCTCCGCAAGTGTACATAGCTGTCGTGAGATATGTACTTTGGATCTAGATTGTCCACCATTTAGACACCTATGTAGGGTTGTATATCCAACTCCAAAAGCATCTGCTGTTTTCCGAATAGAGGGGTATTGGCCTCCTTCATATGCCAATATTTCGCGACGAATGGTAACCTCCCGTTTGGTTTCCTCGGTCCGCTGGAGTTGCTTAAGCCTTTCTATTATGCTGTACTCCCGTTAGCTCACTATTGCCACTATTAATTGCATGGCAATAAGCGAAACCACTTACTGGATTTAGACCAGGGATTTTGCAAAACACTGCCTTTAATTTTCCCAGCCCTCTGAAATAGCTTAAGTCGTGCGCATAGGTGATTCTGTATCCCTTGGTGAGTGTTGTATAGGTGTTGCGTTGACAGTCCGTCAAGAACTGGTGCCGTGGTTGGCCCGCAAATACCCCGAGCCAATCACCGTGGGGGCTGATCCACATGCACGTGATGATCCGAAGGCCCGTGCAGTATGGTATGGGATGCGTGAAGTTGAGCATGTTGGAATATACATCCACCACACCCGAGTTATCCAACTCACCATATATCCGGCTACCCATATTCATGGCTTATCTGGTGGATAATTATCCTATTATCCTGCAGTTAGGGCATTTGCTTATTTCATGTAATTCCTACATTTCCTGCATTTCCGCTACCTGCGTATATTTCTTATGTTATTCTCACATAAACCTATAAGCTTACCCAACGTCAGCTCAGCTTACTTCTGTTGTTGCTGCCACCTCCGTTGCAACTGCTTATTTGTATTTCTCTTGCTTCCTATTGGCCGGTTAACATCCCTGCCCCAGTATGTCTGACATTGACTTTCGCAACTTCACTGTATATAAAGACATCCTGCTACGCTCAGTATATTGCTAATACTTAAGCAAGTCTTCACACACTTCTACTGTCGCATCCACTGCCTATTACCATCAGCACGCTGCTCCATTAGAACCTCCGTTGGGCCAGATCGCTACTACTGCACTATCAAGTACCACTTCAGATCCCTTCTCATATTCTTCACGGAATATTCTGTTAGACGGGGATTGAGTGGGTGGCTATGGGGAGCGGTGGTGCATTCTGGAATCAGGAAAGAACGTTGGGAACGCTCCTGGGGATCCGTGAGCGAGGCTAGGGTGGGTGGGGATATGAGAAGGTATGGTTATATGTGTGGATTGCGGGAGAGGAAATTGGTGGGTTGTGAGCAGGGTGCTGTATCAACGAGAGGGTTTGGTGGAGGTGTGGGAGGGTTGGCTAGGGTCGAAATTGGTTGGTTTGACTTGACCCGATTCTCACCAAGGGGGTGCTGTGATATTTTCATTACCCTCGTATTTACTTGCTTAAGGTGAATGGCTTGCAGTGATGTTTTGGTTGGTTTGCACTGCCGCGTGGGGTTTGTGCATGGCTGATCAATGCATGATTAGCAGTGGTGGGATCTATGTAATATCTGGCTCATCATAGGGACAATGGTAACTTGAAATATACTGTTGTTTTAGACTCGCTACCAGACCCCAAGAGCTGTTGTATTGTGGTTGTGCAAAAGTGGAACCAGGCTAGGACCAAGGATTTAGTCTTGTTGGCACAAAGAGGGTTTGGGTGGAGATGTTTCCCAATAGGGCAGTTAACCAGTCCGGACTTAGGCTGTGCCAAGTGGCATGTGCAACTACATGCCTTTAAGCACATATATGGAGTTAAAATAATGCCCTGTTACATATGTGGGGGGACCACGAGGGGCAGGCATATACCATCCATCCTCGGGAAGCGGATCACCAACCGGGAAGTGGATCACCATGGCACTAACTATATTGGGACCGGGATCGAGCCAATGGAGAGCCCAGAGTGGACGGAATCGAAAGAACAAACACCAAAGACCTTCGAGAGACCTCTTTGAGGGGTGAAGGGGGAGTACAAGGGGTCGTACCCTTCTAAGGGGCGGGTATTGGGGTCACAACATGGAAAAAAGACCAGGTGAAATAGACAACGACAACCTGCTCAGATAGGTATCCCATGGCTCTAATTGTTTATTAGATATCTTTATATGTATTCGGGATATTTACCTACAGGTGAGTTATTCTGGAATATTGCTTGGGTCTGTTAAGTGTTGCAGAGGCAGGAGCACTCAGTCATCGCAATGGGCGGGCAAGGCCGGCCACCGCGAGGGCCCGGGGCGGCCTGGACGGGTTATGGCTTAGCCCAGGCCCCGCCTGAATGATCAGGCAGCCCAAGCATGCGCCTGGGCCCGCTTGGACTGGCCTGGCCTGTACTGGACTGGCCTGGCTGGACTGGCCTGGACCGCCTGGACCC
>Ga0307511_10005932_pt1 | contig 12344 bp, 7 predicted proteins | sample 13_EM_MG_FD_200266 | JGI IMG/M metagenome (GOLD analysis project Ga0307511, IMG submission 200266) | Populus trichocarpa ectomycorrhiza microbial communities from riparian zone in the Pacific Northwest, United States - 13_EM | ecosystem: Host-associated > Plants > Roots > Unclassified | place...
TAGGAAAAAAAAAAAAAACAGAGGGACACATGGAAAACAAGATTTTTATGGTGTTCTCAGTAAAGACATGAATTTTCCAAATTTTATAGGATTAGTTTATCTTGTGACATGAGAAACCTGAAAAAGCTCATCAAAATCAAGTTTATCTGAAGAGTTGTCGGGAAAAGAGCCTATTTGATATCATGGTAGCGGTTACTTTTTAAAGTGTTTATCAGTTAGAAATGCAATAAAATAATATTTTCTCATTTTTAAAAAATTCATTTTTGATATCAACACATCAAAATGATCTAAAAACACAAAAATATTGAAATAAAAAAATATAATTTTTTTCAAAAGCGCTTTTAAAATGCAAAAATAAACTGGTTCTAAGTGACAAAACTTATCAAAATCAAGTTTATCCGAAGGGTTGTCAGGTAAAGAGCCCATTTGATATCGTGGTAGCGGTTGCTTTTCAAAGTATTTATCAATTAGAAATGCATTAAAATAATATTTTTTATTTTTTAAAAAATTATTTTTGACATCAACAAATCAAAACATCTGAAAACATAAAAAAAATTAATTTGAAACAAAAAAATAAAAAAATAATTTTTTTCAAAAGTGCTTTTAAAAGGATAAAACAAACGGGCTCTAAGTATCAAAATATGCATCATATTTTAAACTTTAATATTTATTTGTTTATCATTATTATTTGTTTTTTATAACTTGCTAGTTCAACAACCAACTTGATGATTGCAACAATTACTACTTAGGGTCTTGAGCTGGTCTGTTAGTTACATTGGTGTTATGATGAACTTAGTTTTCTCAAATGATTAAAAAAAAATAAGTATTGAGGGAAAATGGCAAAGAAGCAAGACCAAGTAAATGATATATCACAAGAATCACCAAAAGTAAAGCTTTTAACTAAAAGCTTTTAACTAAAAGGAGCATCATTACTTTATCTTAGCTTAAATTCACTTACTTAAAAAATATTCTAAAAGAGTGTTTGCCAAACATGTATCAACGATTCAAAAATATATTTTTTCTTTGATAGATTTTTACTATGTCAAACACAACCTTAGACCTTAACAAGCTTGTACCAGTCACGTGGATTGGGCTTCCTAGCCTAGCCCAAAACTCATAAACATAACTCGTGATCAAAACAGAAATAATGAAGATCAAATGAAAAATTTTGGTTGAATATCCTCAAGAACATGAAAAACATGACATGAACCTAGAAACTCAATCAAAGCTAGAGACCAGATTACATCAAATCATGGCATAAAGACATATAACTTGAAAAATTAAAGTTAAAAAAGTCATTCAAAGGGAAATATATGCCATAAATTTCAAGAATCGAACCTAACAATCTTAAACCTAAACCTAGGTATTTGAAGGCATTAAGGACCAATTGATCCAAACCAAATCTCAAATAGAAAAATTAAGAGTAAAGAAAAATCATGTCTAGGTTTGGGCTTCAATCGAAACACACAAGATATGCCAAAAACATCAGTTTGCAAGGAATCAAAATGGCAACCTATGAACATTAACCTAGAAACCTATAAAATCCCATAAACAACCTCATACCCAGAAAATGACCAAAATCCCATAGTAATGGCCCAAACATGCTCAAAATAACTTGTTTAAACCATAAAAAACTCAAGAAAAGAAGAAGAAGAAGAAGAAGAAACAAAACCAAATTAACTATAAAACCTTAAGAAAATGTATTTCTTCAATTCTAAACACTATTTCATTGATTCTAACACTAGTTTTCAACCAACATTATTATGAACATAGCTTGATTAAATCCAATATCTCACCAAAAACAATCTATAATCACAGTTTTGGCAAATCACTTATGAACAAATGAAATCAAAACAGATCTAATGACTAACCTAAACATCAATACATTAACAGTTCTAAAAAGTTAAGTTATGCATCCAATATTATTTGGAACATACATTACAAAATATGCATATTACTTCAAGACATGATTAGATACATTAAAACACATACATTTCCCATCAAACCAACAACTAATTACAATAGATGAATAATAAACATTCAAGTAAGAATTTAAAAGACATTAAAAAATAGGTGTGCTCATTTAGCTACACCCTCTCATCCTCTCATTAAGGGCAAGCTAGTCATAATATTGCCTTCTTTTTTGGATGTTCTTGCTTATTTTCTTTTTGTTTCCATCTCCTTTTCAACCCTTTGTTCTTCTGCTTATTTTTCTCACTTTTGCTTATTATTTTTCTTTCTTTCCTTTTTGGAATTTCTCTCTCGATATTTTCTTCCTCTCTTTTCTATGGAAAGACACTCTCTTTTATAAGTTATAACAAAACTAGGAAGTTACAAAACCACTCACCATTTTCTTAGTGGTTTTTCAAAGATAGGTGGTTACGAAAGATTCCCCCCTCTCTTTTTTATAACCTTCCCTAAAAGTTATGGTTTTTTGTTTTCTTTTTTTCTTTGTGCAATGAACCTTACCAAGAGGAAGCATCCTCAAAGTTCATTCTTTTATGGGTGATTTACTTTTTTCAGTCAAGGTTAACTATGTAGGGTACTTTGACGAATTAATTATGGAGATTCAGATGTAAACGTGTTATTAAACAACTTGAAACATGTAGATGAGATGCAAATCTATCACTGGAAACAAACAACACTTGATTTAGAGGTCCATAACTTCACATTCATTTATTAGAATATTTAATCTTAATTAGTTTAAATATACCAATGCAGTAGAGGCTGAATGGGGACAAGATGTTGGCAAGTTCTTCGAGATAAACGGGGCATAAACATTTGATGAGGATGGATGATCTTTATAGAGAAAGTGTTTCTCAGATGATTGGTGTCAATGAGAGCCCCTAAAGTGGTCGATAACACTACATTCATTCACCTGAATGTGATTCCTCTATTAGCCTTCTCGACCGAAGAAGAAGAAGAACAATGTCTGAACGACATGTATCCCTTCTCTTCATTAAAACACAAATGACATGTCGTCTAGCCTAAATCTTAAAAAATAGGGTTTTAATTAGGGTTTCGTGAATTTTCATTCTAGTCCCTGTACTTTGAATTTTGGCGCATGCGTCCTCAATTAACCTGAAAACTTTTCAATTCTTGCAATTGCATCTCTGACAATGTTGATTGAAATCCTATGATTCGCGCGCTTTTTATCAATAGGTCCTTAGTTTTCAAATTGTGCAATTTGATCCTTAATAGACTATTAAACTTTTAATTTCTCTCAATTTGACAATTGATTTGGTCAATTTTGGTCCTTGAATGTACGTGCCTTTTGCATCTTGATTCTTGGTTTTGAATTTCTTTAATTAATCTCATAATTGCCCTTCAAACTTTCTTTTCTTCTTAATTAAGCTTCTAAATTGACCAATTAACTTATTAAAATTCAAAATTGACCCCTATAACTTTCAATTCTCGCAATGTGATCCAAATTAGGCTCTCAAACTTTGTTTTCTTTTAATTAAGTCCACCTCGTATGAGGGTATGTGATATCTAGAATGAGGTAGAGCACTTTTAAAAGTTCCTATTAAAATGCTTATTACTAAAAAAAACCTAGGAATAGCCCCTAAATGTATGGGTCTATAGAGTTCCATATCTACTCTGTTGTAGCTCATTTTGGATTTGATTAAGTTGATTAGCCATAACTTGGATAATCTTATTAAATTCAGAAAGAGCCACCATTATCTTATTGAAGTGTGGTCAAACATGTTATGACTATCTAATCATGTTATCATACCCTATAAAATGATTACCCTAAAAGTGTGTTAAAGATATAGAATCACCAATGTACTCACAAATAATTGATACAGGCAATTATATTAGGAAAAGTGACATAATTATTGGCTAATAGAATAGATATAGAATCTTGTCTCATTGGACGTGCTAGTTTATATGTTGTCAATTAAACTTAATAAAAACTTAACTTATAATGAGGTGACAACTACCTCTATGAAATGAGAAGTGAGCTTTAAAATCTAAAACATTAAGAAAAGTGTGTTTGTTTTAAGGAATAACATTGAGCAGAAAAAGACAAGAGTTTAAGGAGAGAGATTGCAAGAATTTATAAAAGCAAGAAAGAAATAAAAACCCTATAAGAAAAGAGATAAAGAAATTTCAAAAATCAAATATATGGGTTCATCATTGTTGACAATAATATATAATCTTATTTATATTGTTACAGAGTTTGAATTCTATTTACATAGATAATTCTAATCCTATACAATATTGGTAGCAGATAAAGTGATTTATTAAATCCTAATATAAACTAATCGTCTCTTTTATTAATACACACATGAATCATAAGCTAATATGTGACTTCTAATTAGTTATTATTTAAGGACACTCACTTTGAATTAAACTATATCTTCTAGTCTTCTGTGCATATTCAAACTTTATCAGACAATCATTTTTTCTTGGTTTGTCATAATCCCCAGTTGATTGAACTTTAACATTTTTGGTCAATCAAGAACTTGGTTGATTTTTTTTATTTACGGTAGATTTTTGCTGTTTTGTCTTGTTTTGTCATGAACAATTATTATATATTTGACTGACATATGCATATTTATTTTAGGTTTTTTTTCTTTTAAAATCTCATATACCATGTTTTTTTTTAAATATAGTATGATTTGAATTGATAAATACAATAAAAACCAGAAAAAATGAAAATAAAAGAAAATGAATATAAGAAAGAAAACAATTGCAATAAAAGAAAAATCATTAATGCTAATGAAATGATGTAGAAAGATAAAAACTAAAGAATACATTAATAAAATTAAATATAAAATAAATCAAGAGTCCATGAATTTTTATGCATCAACTCGCAAAGTTAATTCCTTAAATAAATCACCCTAAAAATATATTTAGAAGTGTGATATATGTTATTTTTTAAAATATTTTTTTTATTTTGAAATGTATTAATTTTTTTTATTTTTTTTAACATCAGTATTTCAAAAAATTAAAAAAAAATTAAAAAGAATATTAGTTTAAATCTAAAAAAATAAAAATAAAAATAAAAATTTTCAAAAATATTATCGAATACAATGTTAAATGGTCCCTAACAAATACCAGCAAACAAAACCGGGCTTGGTCTCGAAATATCACAGGGGATAGGGCGGTTTCATTGGCACTTCTCTCTCTCTCTCCCGCCTCCCATCCATAAAGAAAAAAAAAACAGACGCGCGCATACTTGCATATATTTCTCTCTACTCTACCTCCGGTGTCTCTCTTCGCCTCTCCGACCTTGCTTTACAGTCCATCGTCGATTCCTTCTCCTAAACTAACAATCCAAGAAGAGCCAACACATGGACGCTTCGATTCTACTACACCCGAGTTCTCTCTTCGTCACGCGCCTACGCGCTTCCACCACAGCATCTGCTGTTTCCCTCGCTCACCAGATGCCGTGCCTTCTATTTTCTCCTCCTGGAACGAAACTTGTCTCCTTATCATCCGTTTCTTGCCCTCGCAGTTCGTCTTCCTTTGTAGCTGCTGCAAGTAGTGGCACCTTGATGGCTAATTCTGTAACGCGCTCTCACCCTTATCCACTTTGTTTCTTATCCTTTGGAAATTCAATATTTGTTTGAGATTTCGTTACTTTTCTTTTCTTTGGTTTGTTTTTATGGGTAATTAGCTGAGCCCATTGAGATTTTAACGAAGAATTTGGTTCTTTTAATGCTTATTGTAGGGGATAGGAATCAAGTATCAGTGATGCAATGCATCAATTGGGTTTTTGAGAAGCACCTTGTTTACTTCTATTGATGCATTAAAGACACTAATTTTACTCGTGGGTGTGTGTTGTCTATTGAGAGGACTTGAATTTTGGTGTGAAAGCCATGTTGAAAGTTGTGTGTTGTTGAGTGTAAGCAATGTCGGTATTAGGGAATTCTTTACCGGAAAGTGTCACGCACTTTGGTACTATGATGGAGAAAGAATTCAATTTGGTAATTTAATTGTACTTTATGTTGTTGGGGTTTTAGTCTGAAGTGGCATAGGTCAGGATTAGCGTATGGGTCTGGGGTTGGTCTTAACTTCAAAAAATATCAATCAAAAGAATGAGGATTTGTGGCAGATTCAATTTGGTTTAATGCAATTGAGGTTGTTTCGCACTTTTAAGTGTGATATGAAAGTTATTCTTCTTCTATATATGATTGTTTTTCTTTGACTTGCTGATGTGCAGCCAAAAAGTGGGGTTTATACAGTTGGTGATTTTATGACTAGGAAAGAGGATTTGCATGTTGTAAAACCTACAACAACTGTAGATGAAGGTATTTGTTAGATTTCTAAATTTTTCCATAGAGTACACCACAGTTTTTCTAACACAATATGTGTTGTGTTTTTGCCAACAGCACTTGAGGCTCTTGTGGAACATAGAATTACTGGTTTCCCAGTGATCGATGATGACTGGAAACTGGTAACCCCTCCTTGTCTTTTTGTTTGGTTTTTTAGTCTGGTTATTAATAATGTAGATTCTTTATTTCACTTTTTGGTTTTCAAGTGAAAGATAACAATTAACATCTGGTTTCTGGATTCTAAATTTTTTTTTAAGCTATTTGCCCTACTTTCTGAAGGCAAGTCAAGATATCAGATTATGAATCATCCAAATTGGCTCAGGGTTCCCCAATCTGAGAGTCATGTGCAGTCTTTTCTTCTTAGACAAACAATTCACACGAATGTCTTTTGCTTAAGCTTTTTATCCCCCTCCTAACACCAACCAGTTTAGGATGTTGTTATTCAACTTTAAAAATCATTGACCCAAATAATTTTGAAGATGAAGAGTAGTAATGGCATAACCTGCTTTGAAAAATTTAAACAATCCTTAATCAGTTGGTATGATGAAGAAATTTTCTGGATGCATCAAATAGATACTCGCATCTTTCTAAGCTTTTGCTTTTAATATGGTGGTGCCATTTTATAGATGTGTATGCTTTTTTTTAGACTGGTTCCAACCATCATTTTCTGGGGTTATGGTTACAATCTATGGGTGCAGTGTATTTGCAATTTTCTTATGAGCAAACTCAATTAGGATATGGGAATGATTTGAATGTTCTTTGCTATTGTAGGTTGGTCTTGTGTCAGATTATGACTTGCTAGCATTGGACTCCATATCAGGTAATTTAAAATAATCAAGCTAATCTTAGCCTTCATTTTCTTGCTGTTTCAGAAAAGAACAAATCATTCTGTCCTTCTATGTTCTTGCAATTTCTTTAATCCACAATATATATGAAGTTGTGAGTAACTGGCATCAGACCAGATGCTTGATATGAATAAAATTTGTAATTTAACATTTCTCACATCTGGGATTTGTTTCAATGTCTCAACTAGGTGGTGGAAGGACTGAAACTAACATGTTTCCTGAAGTTGAAAGCACGTGGAAAGTATGTGATAGCTTTCTCCTTTTTTTGAACACAGACATGCACACTTTCAATGCAAAGACATGCATTTATTGTTATTCGCCCACCCTTTGACATTTGTTTCCCAGTATTGTTTGTATGGAGCTCCATAAACCAGCCTCTTTGCAGTAAGGCATTCGGAAGGGTAATGGATTTGGAATAGTTTGGATTCTTCTTTTCTAGCATATTCCAAGGGATACAAAGATGAGGTGGTTAACAGGTGCTCCTCTGATGGGTGAAAGTTTTGAGAATTTGTTCTTTTAGGTATGAATGGATGGGGCTGGAAAAAAAATTGATGTTTTAAGTTCAAGGCTTTAAACTGAAATTGACTTAAACTGAGCTTGAGATACACTTGGCAATCTTTTACTGCCTTCAACAGTTGAGGGCATTAGTGCGAAAAAGGCAACTCATACTGGTAGATAAGGTCCCAAGGGTGCAGGGCATATGGTTGGTTTTTGTAATTGGTTTAGAAGTTGCTCACTTGCCTCTAGTGTGTGTATATTGCTGGGTATCTGACTTCTGAATGCTTTTTATTTCTGCAATCAGAAACAACCTCAGTGATAGCCTGACTCCCTTTTTTTGGTGAATGCCTAGAGTGTTGACTTGTTCTTTGGGGAAACATATCTTACTGTCCAAGTGCTCTCTGTTGTTTTTTTTTACCATGCATGTGCAAGGGAAATGTTATTCTTTTATCCTTTCCCTTTAACCACCCCCCCCCCCAAAAAAAAAAAAAAGGGGGGGGGGGCGGAAGCCTGGCACTGCTCTATTTAAATTTGATTGAGTGGTGTTTGAGATTCTGCTTTTCTTCTGTTCTTGGATGCAAATCTGACCTTGGCCATAAAAAGTGTCAGGATTGTTTTAAAATGCTTCTGATGACTTGCAGTTAGCTTCATGTGTATGTGTGTTGGCCAAAAAACAAGTGTCAAGAGTGCCTTAAAATGTTTTTGATGACTTGCAGTTAGCTTCATGTTCCTTTTATACATGTGTGTGTGTGTGTTCAGCCATATCATGTTTCAATGGAAAAGGCATCTGGTCATCAAAATGAACTTCTAGTTCTATAGAGTTTAAACGCCAGAAGCTCCTCTTGCTAGCACTTGTCTGTCCTTCACATCTAGTAGAAATTGGATTGTCTTTATGAAATTGCATTATAGAGAAATTGGTTTCAAGAATCACGTGCTCTGAATCTGCACCATGTTTCCTGACTTTATCTTAATGATGAAATATGAAGACACAATCTGGACACCTTGAAGTCAGAAAAAGCAGCATGGTTCTGTTTGTTGTAGGCACTCAAGCTGCTTAATAGTTGATAAGATGCTGCATATGATCCAACCATTACTTCTCTGATACAATATAGTAAATGATGATTGCAGACTTTTAATGAGGTGCAAAGGTTGCTCAGTAAAACCAATGGGAAGGTCGTTGGTGACTTGATGACACCAGCACCAGTCGTTGTTCGCGAAACCACCAATCTTGAGGATGCTGCAAGGTACTGTCAGCCTTTCTTTTTCTGCTTTTTTTCTTAGTGTCTTTTTATGGTTGTGGTAGCGGTTGCAGTTCAAAGTGTTTTTCGCTTAGAAATACATCAAAATGATGTTTTTTTTATTTTTTAAAAATTATTTTTGAAATCAGCATATCAAAACAATCTGAAAACATAAAAAAAATAATTTTTAGTAAAAAAAAAAAAAATTGATTTGTTCTTTTTAAATATTCCTTTTGATTTGTTTATGCTTATTCTGAAAAGCTGTGACCTAAAATTAACTTCTGACTCGGTTTATGTAATGCCAGATTATTACTTGAGACAAAATATCGTAGACTTCCAGTTGTTGATGCTGATGGCAAGCTGGTAAGAGATGTCGACTTTTGTATTTGATTAATCTCTTCTAATCATGTTTAGTGGTGGTTTAATTGGCCATTTCCCCCACCGTTGAAGGTTGGAATTATCACAAGAGGAAATGTTGTAAGAGCTGCTCTACATATAAAACATGACATTGAAAGGAAAGCATAGTATCCCCGTATTTATTCAAGAAAAAAATGCAGCAGTCGACATGGCAAGCTGGGCCTGGGATTAATGTTAAGCGAGGTGTTTCGAGCTAAGGAAAAAAAAAGGTTGGAAGAGCTTAGCTGCTTCATACATACAATTTCGGCTCATGTTTGTATCGCATCATTTTTCGACTGTTCCCAGTGTAGTACTGGTAGTTATAATTACAAGGATCAGTGACTGGGAACCAATAATTCTTGTTGGCCCCTCTGTTCTACCCCATCCATGATGTGAATTATTCCCCTTAAAATGAGAGGGACAGAAACCGAAACCAGATAATCAAAATGTTACATGGATATACCCTTTACCTGTATGTTAATGAGTTCATCTTAAGACTGAAGTATGATCATGGAGGCCTATTCAAATTTCTGATATGTTTGAAGCTGATAGCGGGCATTTGCTTATTCATCCTTGCAGAACACATTAAATACTGATTGCTGAACCTAATAGTAGAAGAGCCTTAACATCGCAAAAAAACTCGAAAGGGCGTATGACAATTACGTGTGAAGTGCTATTATGTGTTTGTTTTTTTTTCCATTCCAATCCAATTTGTTGGCCAAATGTAGGTTTTGTTGAAAACTATCTAACATCTATGAACAGACATCTTCTATTCTAGGAATACCAGGCAGAATGTTTGGATGAAATAAGGAAATGTCTGAAGACAGCAAACCAATCACTTGCGGATTTGGAATCTCTTACCATCTTTTGTGGTTATTGCTGGACACCTTTTTATGCTTGGAAGTATTTGAAGCTCTTTGCAGTGCTTATAACAGCGCATGTCTGTTGCTTCTTTCTTTTCTCTCTTTTTTGTTGGATAATCCATTCATGGCAGGCATGACTCCTTTAAATGCACTTGTGGACCAACCTGAGCTAGTTTTACAACTTAGAAGCACTATTATTTGCCCAAGGATAATAGATGGTATCATTGAATGTTCAGCAACAACATGAAGAGGTTTAGGATCATGGTAGCATATTAAAATCATTAAAAAATATAAAAAAAAATATCAATTTCATATTTTTTAAAAAATTAAAAGTACTTAAAAAAATCACCTATGAGCCATGTGAATCACTCCCGAAATTATTTGTCTCGATTGGCGTTGTCATGTGAAATTGGACATGTTATTATCAATGTAAGAATCAGAATCGGTAACATTTATCCGCTAATGGCGGGCTAATTGTTTGTCCTCTCCTGTCTAACAGTGGCAGGCAACTTGTTTCTACGATTTTCAAATAGATCTGGGTGTTCGTAGGTCTTAAAGCAAATGCTAATTTTCTTGTTAAGAAATCAGGAGCGGCGATTTGACAGGTGATGGATCATCTCAGGTAGCAAAACCCATCAAATTGGCCCCATTATCATAGTCATCATGCACTGGCAAGATAGCAGCAATCACTCCTCTGACTCCCTTTTTCCCCTTGTGCCCGCAACTCAAATTTAGCAACAGTGCAGAACCAGAAAAGATCCCAACTCAAAATTTTATCGCTTTAGTAGTTATAACTTTAGTGGTTAGCATGGCTATTTGCACCAACTGCTGGCTATGTAGGCCACCTCCTGTTCCCCAGCTCTTCACCTCAACATCCCTTCTCTCCAAAAAGAAAAATTTGCCAAGTGGGCAAATCCTCCTGCCTCTCTCTCTCTCTCTGTTGCATCCATGTCCCATGAATACAGAACAAGGAAGGATAACTGATTGTTCTTCAATCCAATAATTTCTAGGAGAAAGAGTCCAACAGAGTTCCAAGCCTATCTTATACTATAGAAACCAAGGAGGGGGAAACAATATAATTGGAACATAAAAACATCCTTAATTATGATCCATAAACCAAGTAATTTACATTTACCAAAATTTGCTTAATTACCATAATAGAAGAAGAAAAAGGTTTAATCAATTAAAAAACCCTAGCTAAATTTAACAAGTGGAAAACATGAACTACTTGAGTAGTAAGTAAAATACTACTACTAACTTTAAAATTGATTAATCCAACATACAAGGCTTCATGATTTTGATCAGCCATATAACAGTACCTTCCCACCGTACCACTACCGGTGGTTAACTCCTCTTCCACTCATCTCCATCGGAATCCTCTGGGTCAGGCACCTTATTCAAGTCAACCGGCCGTGGCTTCAACTCTCTACTATCAACGACCGTTTCATTATTATCATTACTACTGCTACTATTATTACTGTTTCTTTGACGGTCATCATGATGAAGGTGGTGGTGGTGGTGGTGGTGGTGGTTTAACGCTGTCTCGATAGCGTCAACATGAGCTCCAACCTCAGTTGCTCTTTTCCTTATAGAAGCAGCTGACATGTCCCCGCATGATCCACCGCCACCAAAACCCTCTGCAGCCAAAACTTCAGGAAAATTGAGCCTCGCCGATGGCCCTCTCAAATAAAAAACGGCGGTGTCATAAGCACGAGCCGCCGCTACTGGTGTTGAGTAGGAACCAAGCCAAATCCTTGACCTTTTGTTGGGCTCTCTTATCTCAGCCACCCATTTTCCCCACTTCCTCATCCTTATCCCCTTGTATTGCCTCTCACTTTCCATCCCTCCTCTCTTTCTTGTTGCCATATCCTTGTCTACTCCACTTTCCATCTCAAAAAAATAAAACGATAAAAAGAACTTATTCAAGGTTCGAATTCTTGAACAATTTTCATGGAAGAAATAAAGCGTTGGGATTGGGATGAGAGCAGAGAGGCAATATTTTGAGGGGTTTCTTGGAGAAGAACAAGGGGGGAGGATACACGTTGATAATAATTCTTTGAGAGGATTTTTCTTTTCTTTTTCTTTTTTTCTTTTCTTTTGGCTAACAGGGTGATAGGGAGAAAGAGAGAAAATCCAAATTCACCGACACAATCTTTGTGAATTTGTTTAAAAGGAAAGGGGTGGGAACTGATTACCTTATATGTTGTGGAGTGCACAAAA
>Ga0307511_10005933_pt1 | contig 12344 bp, 8 predicted proteins | sample 13_EM_MG_FD_200266 | JGI IMG/M metagenome (GOLD analysis project Ga0307511, IMG submission 200266) | Populus trichocarpa ectomycorrhiza microbial communities from riparian zone in the Pacific Northwest, United States - 13_EM | ecosystem: Host-associated > Plants > Roots > Unclassified | place...
GCAGGTGAGGAGGGAGTATCAACGGATTGTGGAGGAGGAAGATAGTTCTGGCAGTAGTGCCTATGGAGCGGGGTCGGCAAGGGAGAGATCTGGTGGTGGGAGTGGGGGTGCTAGGGGCTTGAGAGGACGAGATTCCCTGCTTTCGGGGAGTGGTTCAGCTGTGGGATCGAGAACTGGCTCCAGAAGCCCGAGGAATATGATTGGCGGTAAACGGTAAATGGGGGGCAGGAGGTCCCATCTCTATTTTATTATGATTATGAATATAAGTCTTAGCTGGGGTGTTGGATGTTTTTTTTTCTTCTTTTACTACGATTATACTACTATGCTTGCTCTTTCTGTTGATTATAGGCGTTTTTTATTAAGAATGCAAGTGCTTTTTTCTATTACAAGTCTTGGTTGTGTTAGTAAGAGAGTGATTGATGGGAAGTAGCGAGGAATTCGGTTGGACTTCAAGTGCATGCTTACTTTAGGTAAGTAGGATGCATGAATAGCAGCCATTATTGGCTCAGTATTGCGTGATGCGGGTGAAACTTGTGAGATTCCTCAGTACCGGTATACGGTAAAACACTTAGTAAAATAGTATATAATATAACCTTTGTGACAACATCATAAAGCATCAATGCAAGCCTTCTATCTAGCTCAGAAGGAAGGCCCCGAGATACCCAGGCGGCCCAAGATACACACATAAAAATTGTTAGATCCAATCTCCAGGGCCGCGCGGCCCGGCACTTTACAACCCTTCGTGCAGCAGTTAGCCTCAATGTATATACACATAAGTAAGTCAAGTTAAGTAACTTGACAACCACTCAATAACCCCCCCACAACCGCAGTTCCAGCACACTGGATCCATCGGGGAAGGGGGGGACGTCTCCGCGGAGGAACTGTAGTGGGGAGGGGGATCCCGAATTATGGGGTTTAACTTTTTTGTTACATGAAAAAAAAAAAAAAAATATTAATACCACTTACTGGTTGGGATTACCCCCTATTTATTGGCAACGAGTGGACTGCTTAAGTTTTTTTCTCAGAGTAAAACATGAAAGGAAAGTGTGATAACTCCTTATGTTATTAAAAAAAAAAAATGAAAAAAAAAAAAAAAAAAATTTCCCACTATTGCTTGTTAGGTCACCTTTCGCCCCTCGACTATAGGGAATTAGTTTGGTGGTGTGACTATGAAAAATGAACTCGTGGCGTTGTTCAGGGTAATAGGTGGGTTTCCTTTTGTCACAGATCCTATGTTACCCTGACATCTTGGCTATATTCCTTAGGTGAGGAAAGAAAGCATCGAAACGTTCGGCAATTTAAACCGACCTGTTTCAAAGTACTTGGTTTTTCTTCAATGTGAGATTATCGGAAATATAGCTTAATTTCTAGGCAGAAAAAGATTGCTTTTGAGTATATATGGAGTTCTGTATCCTTTATTCGTATGCTGTTTAGGTTTCTGAAATATTTTTGATGGGGCATAAAACAAACAAGCCTTTCAAGTCGCCTTGGTTTATTTCATGCATCTTATATTTCACATACGGCCTGATGCGAGAGTGATGCATATGCAATTCTGCAGCAGAGAGCTCTTGGAGTAGGTATAAAGCGGCATTTTTAATCAAGCCGCGTCATTCGGGCATAACCACCAAGGGACCTATTAGTTAGAGAGTGAGTGTGGGGGGTCGCCGGCGGTCATGATCATTTACAATCGCCATTTTCTTTTTTTTTCTTTTTTCTTGGTTCCTTTTAATTCCTTTTCCATATATAAATGTTCCGCTAGGGGTCTGCGCTCATCTCGTCCATCGCCATAACTGGTTTATTTTCCCTTCCCAAGAATTTTTTTTCCTTTTTTCGCGAAAGTGATACCCAGGCCGTGGAGGTAATTCATATCTACCTGCATTATCTACAATTGCATTCTCACCCCCTACCCATATTTATATTATTAGTGTGTAAATGTGGGGTAATTTTTGTATATATGCGACCTACCTATGTGGGGTGTCAATATCAATTTAAGCAGAGGCGATTGGATCAGCTTCCAGGTGCTTGCCATGCCAAATAGATATAGGCACATGGGCTTTCAAGCTTTGTACAGTACATAAGTAAATTTGATTGGTTGCCTTGTTCTGTGCATCGATATTATACGTGCATATGCCAGCCATCTAATAGTAAAAACTCGGGTCAGCTGAGTGTCGAAAGGCACCAGGATATATCCGCTGTTGGAAATAATTTCTTCCCCCCCTCTGGAGACTGATAAAGCAGGAACACGTGGATTCGTGGTTGTTATGCCACCTCAGCCCACCCGAAGTATTAACTGAAAATGTTTTTCTTACTCATCAGTTTAATAGATTATACTGTATGCAGATCTGTCACCGTCACATTGCCTTTGACGTCAATGCCGAGCTCATGAGTTTTTTGGTTACTCTGGGGTCATTTCAGCCCCCGCTTCGAAGAGCCAACTTCGGAAAGAGTGGAAGTGAGACAAACCTTCAGATTGTGTCCCGTCACGAAACTATCCCACATATTATTACTTTTTATGGGGAATTCTGCAAGCTATCAACTCCAGTTGAATGGGCAATTTCTGCACACATATCAGCCAAGCTACCTCTGCATCTGTATGTAGCGGCATGTTCATACATGTACTCTCAGTCCTCTTCCATCCATGCTATAAGCAGGTATAGACAAAAGCAGAAATTGAGATCATATTGGTCCATACAAGAGAGATGGGACCAAACAAATTCCCGTGATGGATTCCTTATGCAAAACTTGCATCAAGCATAAACTTATTTGTTGATCTGCAATGCCGGCGCCGGCAGCACGATTCGAGTCTGCCGACATGGCCAGATAAGTATTTATGTTTCTATGGCCAAAATCTAAATGGCACCATAGGTAAACAGCACCTTTATCTTTTCTCATGTGGCTTCGGCTGCAATTGAGAGGTTCATCTCCGTAATTTGGCTCGCCGATATATGAACCAGATCTCGAATTCGAATCAGTATTCGGGCTCATAAATGATATATTGTGCGGCACGCCTCCCGGCCCTGCATGCGCATGCATGCAGATTAAGCCATACATATCGTTAATCCGGAGGCCTGGGCCCTATCTAGATGTTTTCCTAGAACACCAAATATTGATATTTCCTTCTACTCTATCGATGTTTAGTGTTCTTTGTGCTTATATAATCATATTACCGCTTTGGGTAATTGGCCACCTAGACACGTCAACCGTAAAACTTGAATGTGATATAAAATGAGCTGAAAGGTAGCTTCAGATCCTTGCATATGCTTTCAGTAGACGTGGGGATATACATACTTATCATATATTGTGTAGTTGCAATATTGCTGCAAGCGTATATAGTACCTAGAGTTGTATATATGCATAGGCTCGGATATATATGGCCTAGTTCTCAACAACCAATTACCAGTTTCCTCGATCCGTCTAAGGTTTTTTTTTTCACCGATTGGTAGAGGCGTCAATGAGCATTCCTTTGAGATGGACGTACTCACGTGTATGCAATGTTAACTGCTTCAAGAAGTCTTACTTCTCGTCCTATTGGTGAGAGTGCATGTAAAGGAGCAGCTTGAGATTCGAGATCGAGGATAGGTGTTCGGTTTCTATGTCATGCTTTCCTTATTGTAACGGGAGTATAAACTATGGCCTTATCATTAACAGCAATGCATATCTAACATGGGAACCTACACGTGCACCGCTTCTTGAGGGTTGGGGTTCTCACCAGCAATCTCAAGGTGGGCCAATGGTGGGAACCCAGGCGTCCACCCCCAAGATTGTGGGTCCCGTCCCCTCCAGTGAATGAATATATGCTGGAGAAGCGCGCCATACGCGTCTCATAGGATCGATTGGATTCGAGTTCCATGCCTCGAGTTAAACTTGCACGGAGCTCAAGGTTGTCCAAGCCACCAATGAAAGTTGGTCACGAGATAGAGCATGCATAGTCTGGCATCCGATACGTTGCTTATCAGTACTTCTCATATCCAAGCTCACTGCCTCACTGCAAGTATATCTACATCCATGCTCGTACAAGGTGGGTAGGTAGAACCTTCGAGTAAACATGTAACTTATAGAGTATTGCAGGTATTGGAAACACAGCGAGGCCTTTGATGAGCCACATTGCGCTGTTCTTCTAGTTCCAAGGTACGAATATAGTACATTATCAACATTGTTATCAATAATGTCTGGTATCAGGTAACAGCAGCCTTTCGTACGTATACGACTGAGGTGTGCTGCTCGTGCATGACCATATCAATGGATTATCCTCTGCCAATCCTGGGTTGCTTAAGGTAGTGTGCTAATACAGGACCAGGATGTTGTATGTAGGTAGGATATTGTGGGGAACCCAGGCACAAACCGGTGGGACCCAGATATTTGGAAGTGGGCGAAATTAGCTCTTTCTCATTTCCCGCTTATCGAACTACACCTTTTGATCCGTTTGGCTCTTCAAGCCGAGAAATAATTATAATGCTGACAGTGTTGCTATTGTCCAAGAAAAACAAATACTAGCACCTGTAGTATTGCGTTGTACTATATATATGTACTGTGCGTATTTATTTATGTAAGTACTTAGTACCAATCACGCTGATAGTTCCTTCCAGACTATCAAAGAGATGCTAGAGATAGGAATCACATCACCTGGTTGGCACAGCCTCTCCCTAGAGAATGTAGATATGTATGATCGTAGACTTATCTGAATTGGAGATACCCGACGTTGACTGACGACATGATCAACGTCGTCGCACAATGTACCATAGGTGGGCACAGGTGTCTCGGGCTGTGCCTTACGCCCTATGAAATGTGCGGCGCATGTCGTCCATATGGAAGTATATCCTGAGCACCCGGATTAGCAACCTTAAAGATGACCACGATCTCCACAGCTTTTCATAAACGCTGCATTCTGGCGTACATTGTGCTCGATTCGATGGTACGAACCACTGAAACAGATGTGCCCGAAAGAAAATCTTAAGCGAATGTCCATGCATCAAGCATTGGCAATTGGACCGCACTCGGGGTGTCCGTTCTTGCACCTCGCCCAATCCTGCTTCCCATTGTGGGAATGGGAGAAAAGTATTGAGTAGAAGAGAAATATCGGCGGTGTGAAGCGTGCGGTCGCGCGGGAGTATGACTTAAACGTGCAGAAACGGAATCATAAAAAGAAATATACAAGAGTTGTCCATACCAGGATGGTTCCCCGGTTAGGTCGATGTGTCAGAACATGCAGAGACATATTGTGCGTGTGTCCGATATCTGTTAGATGAGCTCACGAATTGTTCCTCAGCGAGATGCTGGATTTTCTTGTGAAATCCATACATCAATAACCAACTATAGTATATCCCATCATTAATTCTTTCAAAGACTTATCAGTTGTGATTATCTGTGGCGTGCGGCCGATATAAGCAATCTCCGGAGCTATCTTGCATGTCCTTCAGGTAAGGGCCGTGGCCCAGAGATCTAGTCTCAGATCCAATACGCCGGCGGTCGGAAAGTGGCGCGAGCAATCTGTATCACCTGTACATGTACCATGCATCTTAAAACAAATGATACATGCATCTGTACAAGCAATGTACCTCCGTGCTCAAATTCAAATTCGACTGCTTTTATGCAGTGTATGAGTAGGTCTTCCGCATCGGCATTCTTTGAAGACAGCCGCTTTTACCGCCATAACCATACGAACTATAATCGACGGGAATTAACTGTTGGATTATAGCTCCTATGGGATAGGCTGATATTAAGACTGTAGAGCGTGGACCCATCCCTGACCTAGTCTGAGTAACCTCTCATAGCAAGTAATGTAGTATTGAGTTGTGAATTGGGTTACAAGCTTCCTGGCCAGTTGAAACAAAGGAAGGAAGGAAAGAATTAGAGGGAAGGAGGGAAGGAAAGAAGGGAGGGAAAAAGCAGGAGGAAGAAGGAAGAGAAGAGAAGAAAGAGAAGGAGAGAAAGTAAATTCATAGATAACCAAAATCCAAAAAGAACCCCAAATGAACGTGGCCATAAGATGAAAATTGACAATGTGTATACACACTGCTCTGTCGTCCGTTCAAACCGGCACCACTGGTCCATCACTGGATATATTGAAGGTAGAACTGCTCGTTCCTGAGATCCTGAACTGGGGTCGACCTGACCTTGCAAGGGCCCAAACAGTCGACCACTATCTGACCCATTGGAAGGCGTTCGAGATAGTGGATATTCTCGATTCCCAACGACTCGACATAAACCAAGAGCTTGTCGTAGTTTAAGCCGACGTGATCAACACCATGGCTGTCATCAGAGAGACAAAACCTCCCCCCTCGTGCCACAATAGCCTAAGCACCGTCAGCTGTAGGCCCTAAAAGTGGCAGGTATTTATCTGATCGATTTTCTATTAAACATACCTCACAAACATCCCGCCTTGGATAAGGCTCATCCCATCCCTTTCGAAAGCTTGCTGAATTCAACTCAAACAATCCATGATACCCTACTACAAACTCTATGTTTCTGATCACCCTATCCCACACCCCCGGCCAGAATCGTAAAGGAAATGTGGGGTTTTCTGAGAATAGTCTGATAAGATCAAAATGAGCCACAATAGGGGGCTTGAGTTGCAGCATTGCATACTGCGCATCAAAATAAGCTTCAAACAACTTCTCGTCGCTGCCTCCGCAACTAGCCTGTGCTCTGAGATACATGTCTCTATCGAAATCAATTGGAATAGTGTTCACATGGTGAACAGAACCCAAAAACATATCGAATTTATAATCTTCTCGTAGCTTCTGGACCAGATGAATCGACGACTCTCGTATGTAGTCGACTTCGAAACCAACGAGGATATTAATCGAGCAACCGTATTTCGCACGCATTTCATTAGCTTGGTCGCAGAAATCCGCAAAGGTTCGCCACAGGTCAAAGTTTGTGATTCTTGCCTGTGTCTATGAAACGTAAAAAAAGCCGTCAGCACTGGCAAAGTGTCATAAACTTCGATTTCAATCCCCATTCCATCAGAAAAGGGTACCAAGAAATAGAGAAGCAAGGGAGTGGACCAAGGATACAAGCAAGCAACATATAGGTAATCATAACATAAAACAAACAGGGCAGATTAATAACAACCTCCTCGGGATATAAATCGTCTGGTAGATCTCGTGGCATATGCTCTGTGAGAGCCAGCACTTTCATGCCCTTCTGAATTGCCGTCTGGACTACTTCTTCAAGTGTATCCCTCGCATGCATGCAAAACTCGCCAGAATGGCTGTGGTGAGAATGAGGCATCTCTTGTGGGCGAAAGTTGAGTATAGTATATAGTAGCTAGGCCGCAGTGGCAAATGGATAAAAAATAGTATGATGTAGTGCTGAAGTTGATTCAAGCGAGAATTAAGTTCGGAAGCTTGAGCTTGAGTAATATGGTACCCAGGTAAGGAATCTAGAGCTGTTTATATGGAAGGATGGCGGGGGGACACCGTGAGGCATATCACCCTAATAATGGCCACTGAGCGAGCATGAGCTCAAGGCTGTTGACAATGAAGGGGGGACCCGGACCTATCGAGAGCTCAATGAATTAGGGATCAGTAGGGCCGTATAGGGCGTTAGTGCGGAAAAAACTCATTCCCAGGAACATATCCAGGAAAGGCTCCAGCGTATTGGTAAAGTAGCGGGACACCTTGGTGAACTGTCTAGCTAGCTATAGCTGTGGCCGGATTACGATGATGATGATGATGATGCTGTTGATGATGATGATGATAAAGCGTCAATTGCAAGGGCAATAATGACTAACGAAGAAAAAAACAAAAGTAGAAACACCAACATAATTCACCCGTAGGATTACAGCTACTAACCTTCTGTTTTCTCCATGTCAGAGGGCCGCATACCGCACCTATCATAGGACCCTGACCCCATTATGAACTACTTTAGCTACTTAAGTAGGACCCTTAACCCCACCACAAGCATCCTAACCAGGGTCTTTATGGTTCTGCCCATTCCCTTGGGTCTTGTTCTCCACCACATTAGTTAATGTGCATTGCAGTTTCTTGCGGGCATAACATGGGTGTAGGGGAAGGCCTATAGCTAGGCCTCCTATAAGTATCTAGTATCTTTACATTAAAAATATATCCAATCGATAGATATTCGGACTATCTGAGGCATGAAGCTGCAAGCTAGAAAGTACATTACTTCCGGTTCGAGACTAATGACTTCCCTGAAAAACTCTGGCCCTACATGGGTTCAGAGTTATTGGACATGTAGATTAAGTAGGTACAGGGTCTGTCAAGATCAGCGATCACCATTGGAGTTCACATAGGTAACTGAGGCATCCCCTAGAGCTGACGTTCGAAACCTCAACCGATTAACCTATGCCGAGCCAGTATAAGAGTAGATATGGGAACTTGAAAGCAAAGGCAGAGGCAGGTCTATATGATAAGAAGTACTGCGCGAGACAAGTAAGTACTGCCGTGGCAGGTGAACTACCACAATGACTGGAGGAGTGCGCAAAAATTCGTTGCGTCACGATCGAAGTTGGACTCGATTCAGAGGTGGGCCTACTTAGGTGTATCTGATCATAAGAATGTTGAATCGACACCCCATCTTTGAGCTCACCAGAGACTCTAGGGAGGTTGACTAATAGATATACTACTTAGTGGGCACCTAATACAATACTTATTGATATCTCAATAGTCTCATGCCATATGTCAAGTATGAGATTAACAGGAAGAGTAAGTATACTATGGTATGTCGTCAATACCGTGATAACCCCGAGCTCGAGGGACAGCTGCAGTTGTACTTTCTAAGTACCACGGTATAATCGAGAAGGGGGTATCTACTGATATAGATTTAGAGCAAATTGCAAACCATTCTCAATGCGAGGAATGACATAGGGCACAAGGTAAAGTATTGTCAAGGGAAGGAAATGGGCCTATAGATATCACGGACACTAAAACTGCATTTTTTCCATTTCTTTTTCTTCTTTCTTTTCCTCCCTTTTTCTTTTTGGCAGTTGACACCATTTGAGTTCGAATTTCTGGGACTGAAACAACAATTTCGGCTTCTCGCCTCCCGCCCTGCGCTTTTGCAATTGCTTTTTTTCGTTTTTTCCGGCCATGGATCCTACTATAAGGCTATCACAATATATTGTTTTGTGGCTCAGGTAATATAGAGGCCATGACTGTGTAACAGACGGTGCCGCATAGGACCTACTCAGGGTAACCAAATATTAGTACGACTAAAGTAGTTGGTAATGGACCGTTGCAAACTAGTCTATGTACCTGCACGTATGCAAGGAACAGGAATAGTTTTGCCTTTGAATTTGCGATCTCCAATGAGAAAATTGATAATTAAGCAGGGAGGCTGCGATTACCTTCTCACGTACTCGTAACCGTTAACCGTTTCCTACGAGACAGCTAGGCGGTTTCATCTGCATGGACAACCAGACATACAGTATGCATATGAAGGGCTACTAGTAAGTTCCTTTCATGTTCAGACCAGTTTTCAAGTTGGCAGGAAGTTGATATTCATGGCGCACAAGATCAGCGCTAAAATATCTGCCGTTGACCGGTACTTCTAACCCCGCCCAAATTTCAGAGTGAGCATATCAAGCTCAATATTGGTTTGATTGCACAACCTCTCATAGCTCATATCAATCATAGTATCTCTGGGACTTTATTTTAGATACTTAAGTTTATATCGGAGCCAGAGACACTCAAAATTGGCATTGATGTACCACGGCTTGGGAGAAGCCTGGAGCAAGTCGGCTAAGTAAAGTCTACGTATACCCATAGTATTCGAGTATAAGTATATATGTACAATTACGATCATCTGCAGAAGCAACAACTTTATCAGAGCAGCCTCGGGCTTCATCACTTCTAGTACTAGTACTGTATGTACATTGCATTGGTGCGAGATCAATTGCATTAATGCCAGTGGGACCAAGCCTTATGTGCGACTTGACATGACGAATTGTACTAAGGATTCCACATTCTTGTAGATGATTACCGTTTTAGAAACTCTCGAGTAAGACCTACCCTTGGTTCGAGGAACCCCCCACCCTGAGGCAAAATTGGAAATATTTCAAATAATATTTGGGAATCGAGGGGGACCTGTGTTCCGTGTTTAAGACCAGGGTCTTACTCGGTTTACCTTCACGATCCCTCCTCCTAGTCCTGCCACCGCAATGACCAGCTTCATTGAGTGGCTTCTTATGTGATAATACTCGGTTGCATTTGTTGAGTAGTCATGATCCCAATATCATACAGATTGATAATCAATGCCCGATGGGCTTCCCAGCCATTTCCCACAATTTGTGGACAGGATGAATCTGGTTGATAATCTACCCCAATTGCGATTACATGCAATTGATATTAGCTAGCAGAATTGTGATATTCTAGTGTAGTGGTGCGCATGCAAGAGACGGCTGGCTAGGGCACGAGGCTCTGTTACTAGTACTTGTGCCGGCCTGTCATTGTGGGACACGAACATGCTCGGTAGCTTTAACAAAGACATTGAAGCATGTACATCTAGCGGTCTCGGTTCAGAACTCGTCAATTTCCCTATAACAGTACTGCCCGCATCAAGCATCCGAATTGCCTCACTGCTAAGATTATCAGTACGGAATCGGAGTAGGGTATATTTGTCCAGTCCGCTCCGTTCATACAAAAGATCAGCCCAGGTATGACTGCTCATTCATATGGCGACCCAAGGGAACAGTGTCCGGGTTAGGCACCTGCGTCAAACCTGCAGCAAGTAATTGCATAAGATGTCTGCAGCTCTCTATGTGCCAGTGGGATTGAGACCATGGTCATAGCGCATCATGCATTGTCTTCGAATTCGGTTCCGCCTATCAGGTGATTTGGCCAATTTGCCGATACCATACCTCTGCAGCAACCAGACTAGGTAGCTCTACAGATTAATGAAGCAAGCCTGATAAAGAAGTTAAGTGTAGCTGCAATTCCGACTTAAACCTTATGAGGGCGGGGTATATATACGTATCGCCGGTACGAGACTACTTATGTATATAAGTATCGCCAGGTACGAGACTGTCGCTTCAGATTCTAGTTCCGAATTTGCACCCCGCTAGCCTGGTTGGGAACTCGCTATCGATATATCGGACCCGTTGACCAAAGTGAGTGTATGGCTAACTCGATTAAGAAAGCCGTGAGTACAGTACCTATAGTCTTGAAATGATGGTAAGCTATACGCCTGGCGCCTGTGGATTAATATTGTTAACCCCAGAAGTATAAATAACATCCACCACTACTTTTACAGCAGAATCCCATGCTTAGAGTATCTGTCCGGGTGAATTTTGGGGGGTGCAGTGATCGTAGAATCTGTTACTCTACTTTGTTTCTGAAAGAATCTACATCACTGGCAGTCTTTGGGATCTAGACCACTAATTGTCCACCGTTATCGAATGAGTTTATGCCGAGTGGATCGCTGACAGTACGCAGTACGCTTCTAAACCATCGTGCATGTGTGTCTGTAAACTCATAGAGTATTTTCAAATGAGGTTGAGTCGGGTGAATGCAGGGCAACATCACTCAAGTGCCCCGTTATTCTGAGGAGAGCCCTAAGTGGTTGTGAGGCCTAGTGGAAGTATATGTCTTGGTTAGCGAGAAGGAGAGGGTATTGTGCTATGATACGGCGTTCGCATTCCAGCACAGTGGTAACCAAACAAGATGCCGGTAACTTGTCGTGGACATGATGTCAAGACCACGCGAAAGCCGCAATGCCTTATCCACACCAAACCCCTGGGCTGCCCCCCACATACAGCCAACACCCCTGAATTAGCTGTATCCGATTTCCTGAGAGAGCGTCGTCCTAGAATTTGGGGATATTTGCGGACCTCAAGCAGGGGCTCCTCCCCTTCTGCCTTATCCAAGTTCTCCGGATGGTGTAAAATAGTGATTAGCATATTGCAGTAGAATGCTGCGTCCCCCACGGGCAGGACTATGTTCTCGGGTCCTTCCCCCTTTTGAATAGAGCTACCCTAACGCCATGCCTTAGACAGTACTTTTTTTCCTTAACTGAGGCAAGAGACGTCATCTCTCTTGATAAACTTCACCTGCGTATTTTTGTGCAGGCAATGCGCATTGCTCATTGATAGGATGTGCTGATGATCACCCTAAGTCCGTAAACTGGATCTTCCATACATAGAAAAAAGCTGAGAGGGGCACGTACGATCGTCAGATGGGTTTGTGTTGTCTAGAGCTCCGTCAACATCTCTTGTCGGTTGTTGATTGATTCGAGACAGTGTGAATAAGCTCAGGATAGCCCGTAATTCAATAGGAATCAGCTAGGCCATAGCTCCATAGCGGGCTGTGCATCCAGCCCATCCCATGTTCTCCGTTTCTAAACCCCCCTCTGGCTTCTTCAAAGCCTCCAATACAAGTTGTGGT
>Ga0307511_10005934_pt1 | contig 12343 bp, 10 predicted proteins | sample 13_EM_MG_FD_200266 | JGI IMG/M metagenome (GOLD analysis project Ga0307511, IMG submission 200266) | Populus trichocarpa ectomycorrhiza microbial communities from riparian zone in the Pacific Northwest, United States - 13_EM | ecosystem: Host-associated > Plants > Roots > Unclassified | place...
AAGACTTCTAGCATTATTATTTTCAAACACTGCCCATGTCAATAGGTTGTTATGAAAAATCCACAATCTAAGATTTGATTGGAAGCAAGTTTTAAATATAATTAGTTTTGAAATTGATTCAATTAAATTTATTGATCTGATTATATTAGTTTATGTCTTAATTGATCTCATTGAGTCAACACCAATAATTTTTTTAAAAAATTAGATAAATATAATAAATTTAAATTGATTAATAACCATGAATTAACTCATGTTTTTGTTTAAATATGGATGTATTGAGTCTACTAGTTAGTGTCAAAATAATTTTTAGAATTATAGTAGTTGTTATTTTTTACTTTAAAATATATATATTTTTATTTTTTAAAATTTATTTTTAACACCAACACAATTAAAAATATCTAAAAAATAATTTAAAATAACAAAACAAAAATTAAAGTTATTAAAAATTACTGTTTCACCTATAGTTTTTCAAATGATCCATGTTATCGTTTCCTTTTCATTCACGGCCTCTCAAGTGAGTCTCCTCTTCCACCACTACCGTAGGCCCATCATCCGTACAATTCGGTACACTGCACTCAAGGCTCACAATGTGACCTTTGGGATCTTTTTTAGACCAGAGACTTCACATTGAACAACGTGAGCATGAATTGATATCATTTTATTTTTACGTCTCATCTTGTTTCACTGATGAGAAACCACACCTTCTAGTTAATTCATCTTCATGATTTTTTTTTTAAAAAAATTTAACTATAAAGGTGTTTTTGAGCCTTCTATTAAGGCCAAGCCCTTCCACAGTCTAGCAATATTAAGACAATTGAATGTCTAATTATAATTACTTACTACATATTATGAGTATAAGATTTTTATAGAAAACAAAATACTTATTTTTTCTTAAAAAAATAATCTTCTGTTCAAAGAGAATCTGAAAGAAACTGAGGGATTGGATCTTGTAGAATCTGAAAGGAGGAAACTGAAAGCTATATATATGGTAAATGGAAACAAAGAAAGATAGATGAAAGATATCACGCCTCGTTTTCATGTAATCATGGAATCCAAAGTCTCTCTTTCTATGTCAACTTTTATTTTGCTGGTTTTTTACAGTCCTTTTATTGCATCCTAATGGATTTACATGGCAGCAAGACAAGAACCTCAAAACGTGGGAATGTGTAATAAAAGCACAAAACAACAAAACAAAACAGAAAACCCAGAAACAGAAAGGTCTTTCTCTAGTCTCTCCTCCTTCCTTGCAATCTCTAAAAATTCAATCTTTAATGCAAGAATCACACAATACCCAAGATTTTTATAGGCTTTAATTTAGTGATCAGTACAGCCTGAGTGAGTAATCGCTTTCTCTTTTCAGTCCCTCTTTCTAGCTAGCTACCTAGTGTGTTTTATGTGCTGTGTTGTTTCAGCAACACTGCCTATAGCTTCTTAGGTTTACAGCAGCTGTTGTGCCCATAAGTATACCCCTTCTTGTAGTATCACACAACCTGTCTTGGCTGGTTTGTTGGTTGGTTTTTATCTTTACTCTATTGCTTCCCTTGTAAATTTCTACATTTAATACTTTTTTAGAAACCCCCCACAAAACCCAGAAAAAATAAAAAATAAAAAATAAATTGAAGCTCAGCTGTGTTTTCTCCAAATGGCCTTACTTAAATGCGTATAATTAAGTACAATTCTAGCTGTTGCTCTTTTTATAAAACAAATTCTTTGGTTTAAATTTGGCTTCTTTTTTAGAACGTTTGGTTTTTTTTTATTTTGCTTTGTGGGTTTTGTTTAATCACCGAAACCGGTGTTATTAAGATTGCTTTTATTATTCTTTTTTTGGATTGTGTTACAGAGGCAAAGGAAAGACTGCTGCTTTTGCTGCTACATTACAAGCATGGCACACAATAGAGAATGAGAGTAGCAGTAGATGTGGCTAGAACAACAAACAACACTAGTTTTCTTGTTTTTTTGACCTAGCTATAGCAGCCAGTACTCGTGTTTGATGCTCGTGCGCTTGCAAAATAAAGTAAATATTGAAACTTTATCACTCACGTTATCCAGATCTCGAGACCCTTTTAACCATTGGGGATATTGACATTTGTTGCAAATTCATTAATTCGTGTGGTTCAATTTTAGTGTCTGTGTGTGGCAGTGGCACCTTTCCTTCATCCGCCATTTTCTTTTATAAGCCAACCATTTGAGTTTGGAATTGTGTTTCAATGCATAGCACTTGAAAGTTCTCAAGGGTGTGAATGTTGACTCTTGCGATGTTATACAAGCCATAATCAAAGGAGGGGTCGGTGATTAATAGTGGTTTTTGTAGTGTAGGTGTCGGTTCCTTTGCATGGAAACCAAGGTACCAGTTAGTAAGAGCTTTGGTCCTCGTTTATTTCATTTGTTTATTGTTTTTATTTCCGGAGTTTAGGTGTCTTAATTTATATTTATTATATATATCTTGCCTTGGGATCTATCTTATATTGGTGGTTTAGAACATGCTTATCAATAGCCTGTCACTTTGTATTGGTGCTGATGTTAGAAGTTGGTTCCTAGTACTTGCCCGCGTATTTGAATTGATTATTCAGTAGAGTGTCTTGCTGCAAATTATATTATTTTGAATATCTTACAGAGCGAAACCCGGTCCGTTAATTGTGGCAATTTGTGGGTTTATATAGGGGGTTGTTAGTACTTGATATGGTTACTAGAGAAGGGAGTGTTGAGGACAGTGGTTTTGATGTGGAATATTGGTCCTAAGCACTTGAAAAGATGCTGAGCTCTGATGAAGGAGAGAGTGATCTGTTCTTTGATTCTGTAGATTACTTGGAATTGGGGTGTGATAAGTTAGAGTATGATATTTGGTTGAATGAGCCACAGAGTGTTAAGGAGAGACGCCAAGGTTTCTTACGCGGAATGGGTCTAGGTGGGTTTGCTTCCAACATTGATGAGAATCTTGGTTTGGAGAGGATCACTGAATGCAGCGAGGCTGTATCAAGTTCTTTAGTTTCATGTACAAATGTTGAAGAGGTAAATTTGGTTAGTTATAGTGCTGGTAGAGAAGAAAATTCTGAAGCCAGTTGCATGGTTGATGAAATCCTTCCTTTCTCGATGGATAAACCGGGTGCAGCTTCTGAAAACGAGAACATTGGACCTTCAGTCCATTTGCGGCAAGGATGTGAACAATGTGAAGATGAAAAATGTAAAAAGTTTGATTCAGAAAAAAGTAAAACGAAGAGCTGGTGGAAACTCTTTGTAAGAAAGAGGAAGGAAAGAGGAGGTAGATGTGCATCTGGGGTATCCAAGTTGGATACCAAAGCACCAAAAACAAACAGAACGAAGGTGAAGCAGAACAAAAAAGGGTGCATGGAGTTTTCAGGGGTATATATGGGACAGGAAATTCAAGCTCACAAGGGCTTCATTTGGACAATGAAGTTTAGTCCAGATGGGCAGTATTTGGCATCTGGGGGCGAAGACAGGATTATCCGCATTTGGCGTGTTACTTCAGTGGATTCATCGTGCAAATCTTTCTCATCTGAAGGACATTCTGACAGCAATCTGAAAGAAGGCAAATCTAGTTTGAGAACAAAGAAGAGAATGCATTCATCTGTTGTCATTCCTGAGAAGGTTTTCCAGATTGAAGAGACACCATTGCAAGAATTTCATGGTCATACCAGTGAAATTTTAGACCTGGCATGGTCCGATTCAAATGTGAGTCAATCCTTTTAAAACTAAATTTGGTTTAGTATCATAATAATACATCTGAGGTCAATATATATCGAGCTAAATTGATAACTTTGTTGCAGCACCTTCTTTCGTCTTCCATGGATAAAACTGTTCGTTTGTGGCTAGTGGGTTGCAATTATTGTCTGGGCATTTTTCACCACAGTAGTTATGGTAAATATGAGAACCTGGTCCTCTTATCTCTTTGATCTGTGATTTCATTATACTGTTCGCATTTCATTCCATATCCCCCCCCCCCCGTTCTGCTTGCATGCATATGCAATGTGTTAATAAATTCTAAGCTGGTTTTGTTTCATTTCTTCGAATGGCACAGTAACATGCATTCAGTTCAATCCTGTTGATGAGAACTATTTCATTAGTGGCTCCATCGATGGAAAAGTTAGAGTTTGGGGAGTGTCTGAGAAGCGGGTTGTTCACTGGGCCGATGTACGAGATGTAATATCTGCCATATGTTACCAGCCAGATGGGAGAGTATGTTTCTGATTCTTCTTCTTTTCATGAAATATTCTCCATTTAATTTTTCTGTTTTGCAAGTCTATACACCTCAGCCATTCTAACCTTGTTGTGTTGTCTTTTATTGCAATCAGGGGTTTGTGGTTGGTACTATTATTGGCAGTTGCCGTTTCTACGAAGTATCAGGTGGATTTTTTTTCTCTGCTGAAGTGTGTCACATTTTTTTTCATATTGAACCTCAACTCATCCTTCTCCTAGAGGATGCTGACCTGGATTTTTGTGGTGTATAGGCACTGATCTCCAGCTTGAGGCAGAAATACATATTCAAGGCAGAAATAGAAACTCTGGCAACAGAATTACTGGCATTCAGGTTTCAAACTTGAATCTCTTTTCATCAGAAAGCTGAGCTTTCCATGATCTTGTTCACTGTTAACATTCAATACAATCCCATCTTGCAGTTTTCCCAGGAAATATGTCCAAGGGTTATGATCACCTCTGAAGATTCTAAAGTTCGTGTATTTGATGGGGTTGACGTTGTCAATAAATTTAAAGGTAAAAATGCAATATTAATTCTTTAGGGGTACTCGGAGACACCTTACTTACTTGTTTCTAATGGACGTTGCTATTTTGAAGTGCCATTTCATCTTATTTCATCTAATTTGTGTTTGTGATAGAAGATAGTCTTGATCAGTCTAGCTCAGGTAACATCTGCTCAGGATGATTAAAAAAATCGCTTAACTTTTAGCTTCTTAGCTTTTGTTCTTTTTTCTTTCGGTAGACCAGACTCATAAGAATATTTTTCAGTATCAGAAAGGGCCTCCAAGCCCCTTAAGTTGCTCCTCCCATTTTATGAGTTTCCAGTGCATTTCCAATTTGTTTTGTTGCATTACTTTTTCGTTTTTGGCTGGAGAAGATGCGCCTGGAAACTAGGCTTCTACCCTTCTTTGGGTCGTATCAATATATCTCGAGCTTTCACAAACATCAATGTCCATTTTTTTAGCCTACTTTGGAATCAAGCGCCTTGTTTACTAGAACACATCCGCGCGCACATTGAATCTAACTATCTGCACAAATCTGCTTTCATTCATGATTCCACTGGCCTTTACAGCTGTAACCGTGTTGGATAAGAATATAGTTTACCTTTCTGCATGGATCTCTCATTCTTGTTGATCTTATCTGCGTTTTTTATTGCATGCACTTTATTGGTACAATGAATCCAAACTCGTTTGAGTAACTTATTAAGAGGTTTTAATATATCGCATTTCAACGCACGCCTTTCCATTTCTTGCATGTTCATTGTTTGTTCTAAGCGGTCCAGTTATCCTAAATCAGTCTTTTTTATTATTATTATTATTATTGATTATTGTAGGTCTTCCAAAGTCAGGAAGTCAGATGTCGGCTTCGTTTACTTCAAAGGGGAGACATATAATCTCGGTTGGAGAGGACTGTCGTGTTTATGTATGGAATTATGATGGCTTGTGCACCCCATGGTCTAAACACACAAAATCTGTGAGGTCCTGCGAGTATTTCTTCTCTGAAGGTGTGTCTGTTGCTGTGCCTTGGTCAGGCCCGGGAACTGAATTGAGAGGCCTGAGCAGTAGAAGTCTCCGGAGTTATGTGCAAACAGAGGGGGATGCTTCCTGGATGAGGGACTCAGACCGTTTTTCTCTTGGCAGTTGGTTCTTCATGGATGGCCGATGCAGGTGGGGCTCTGCGACATGGCCTGAGGAGAAACTTCCTACGTGGGATGTGCAGCCAGTTTTAGAAGACGAATATCAAAACCAGCAAACTGAGGACCTTCATCAACAGCATTGCGTTAACACCAATGACCAGATCTCCTTACCAGATGCATGGGGCCTCGTGATTGTGACTGCAGGATGGGATGGAAAAATCAAAACTTTCCACAACTATGGATTGCCTATCAAGCTCAAATAGATTCAAGCGATCTTCCTGGTCTCGCTAATGAAGTTGACTCAAGTCTTCTGTTGTGAGATGACACATGGTGTCATCCAAATTTGTGGCACCTTGTGGTTCAGCCAGGATCGTGTTAGCTTGCAAGCCAATGATCGTGATTCGCAGCTTTAAATACGAGCCCTACATCTACTGTAAATGTTTTTTAGTCTAGTTCTTGTACTTGGCCCTTTTATTGGTAGAACATCCTCAAATCAGTGGCAGAAAGTCTCTTGACATGATTTGTAATTACTTTCATGGCTTATGCGGTCATGCTCTGAGTCATGCCACCGGTTCCCCCACGTATATATAGAATGACAAAGAAATACAGTCATTTTTTTTATTTAGCTTTGTGTACTCACAATAATTAAATCTACTCGGGTTGACTGAAGGTCTAGATTACATGTTGTATACATTAATCTAAGTTAATTAAAACAATTATATTTTAATTATTTTAAAAAAATTAAAATGATATCATTTTAAAAAGTTAAACTATATCTTAACTTGGTCATTGATTGATCTGACGAGTAAATTAAATCAAATATAAAAAATATCTTATTAACTTTTTCTATACCTCGTCTTAGTTAAGAAAAGAATTGATTAAGTTTTTAGTTAATATGTTGAGTTAAATAAATGTAATAATTGTTTGTTTGCTTTATTATTAATATTATTGCCAAAATCTTTGTTTGAATTGTATATAAAAGGGAATTTCTTAATGCAATTGTAAGCAAAATAATTAATATATGTAATGAAAATCTAAATTCTTTCAAATCTTTTGCAAATAAAGCTTTCCCCTAAATTTATTGGAGATCCAAGCCCACGTAGGAAAAAACAAAAAGGGGTTTAGACTTTAGAAACAGACCCCAACTGTTCGTGTTCTGTGCTGGGCTTCAAATAGCGGTCCTGAAACCTGCCCACGCTAGCTAGAATCAAGTAGAAGTCATTATCAAACCACCATACCATCATTTAAAAGCCTCCAACCACCTAGATAGTCACTTAGTGGTAATAACTTAAACTAAAAAGTTTGTTCTCTCTGTGATCTCAGGTTTAAGTCATGTGATTGCTCATATAATGACCATTGGAGACTTATATGGTCGTTAACTTCAGGGCCCGTGGGATTAGTCGAGGTGCGCGCAAGCTGGCTCGGACACCCACGTTAAACTAAACAAAAAAAAAGCCTCCTAATTTCCCAACATCTCATACGAATAAGATAAATTGGTCAGAGCCTTTGATTTAATTTCAAAGCTCAATGACTTTGGGTTCGGACCCTGTGTCATAACTATAGTTATCAGATGCGGTTAAGAAACCAAGTCTTGAGTTATACATGTTGACTCGAGTTAATCCGAATCAACCTAAAAAAATTTAATTTTTTTTAAAGTTTTAATATGTCATATAAAAAAATTAAGAAACAAATCATGTAAATATAGGTTATACATGTTATAAATAATAAAGTTTAAAAGATTATTTCAAAAGGTTTTTTATCCCATATTTAAAAGATACTATATTAATATGTTATTCTTTTAAGTTGAAGTATTTAAACCAAAAATATTTTTTTATCCCATATTGAAAAAACATAACTTTTTTCTTGTGAACATAGAGTATACATACTACAGGGTTTTAAATCTCACATTGAAAAAATAAAACGTTATTCTAGTATTTATATAGTGAACTTTGAAAATGATTAACAACCAACTAAAAAATATAAAAAAAAAAACTAGGTGAAAAAACAGATTTAAAAAGAAGAAGAAGTCTTAACCAGGGTTTTGCTTAGATTTTAGTTTATTTTGATCTTTTATCTTATTCGGACTGGTTTAGCTACTAGGTAAACCAGGTTCAGAGTAAACTTGTTATGTTCATAATATGAGTAAAAAATGGTGCCACGTGGACACAATATTTATTTTTAAAGAGTAAGGGTGTTTTCGAATATTTAATTCCTTATATTTTATAAAATATAACTTGAATTATTTAATTATTATTATTATTAATACTATCATTTGTTTGATGATAAAAGTATTTTTATGATAGTTTTTTATGATAAAAGTTTATATATAACAATGATAGAAGGAGCCGTACTTGTTGTAAAATAAAAATAAGCGAGTCACTTGCTAATTTTTGACGAAGTGATATTTTTTAGGTATTGATGGATTTGCTCTGTGAAGATTTTTCTAAGAACATTAATGATATTGTAATTAGAGTTTCAGTGTATATATTTGCTACTTCGCTGATTCGTTGATTCAGAATGTGTTGTTCTGCCAATTTTTTTAAAAAACCTTGCTAATAAACCTCTCCAAAAACTACACCAAATTTCAATGTTTCTCTCTCTACTTTCTAACTGTACATGATCAGGAAGTTATCTTGCAAACCCACCCATTTCTTTGCGTGCACATTTTATTTCTTCAACACCCTTCTGCTATTAGCCCTAAAAACGTGATCCTCCTCTGGTTTCCCTCTGTTTCATTATGATTTCAAAAAACACCCTGTTTCTTTAAAGTCTTTCCCCATTTTGCTTCATACTAAAAAAGGGAAAAAAAACCATCTTTTGTTGAAACTAAAAAGAACAACCTTTTGTGTTCTATCTGTTAACCTGCATTGTGAAACACCATTAAAGAGTCTGCCTTTAGGGCTCTGGCAGTTGAGCCATGTCAAGTTCTGGTGATACTGTTGTTGACAAGGTACCTTCGCAAAACCAAACGTTAATCTCTATTCTTTTGCTATATCTATAGGCTGTTGGCATGCATTTTTTGCTGCATTGCATTTCTGTTGTTTAGGTTTTGAATCTGGGTTTAGTGGAATATATTGCACAATGATATGCACAATGATATGAACAATGAGCATTACCTTTCTTTTGAGCTTGATTTTGAGTCATGAAATTGAACCATGCAGTAGATTTTCTTCGCCTAAAATTTTATTTTTTTTGCATATAAATGTGCTGATGGAACTGGCCCTCCTTTTGTTATGTGATGACCACTGATTGTGTAAAAAAATATGTGGGCCCCTGTCAACTATGGCTGTATTTGAAGTAGGAACCTCAAAGTTTAAAGCTTTTTAGTTGGGTTTGTTAAAACATTAATCGTTTTTGTTTGAATTGATTTTGTTAGTTTTGAACATTTTCTTCTTTTCTGTTATCTTTTAACCTTACACTTATGACTGTTTAGATTCTTATGCTGTATTATGGGACCTGATTTCATTTGCTGAAGGTTTTTTCTTTCAATTAGGACCGAGTTGTGGGCTAAGAACAGATTTTATCACTCGAAGTTTATGTATGCTTGAGCATTTTTGCTGTCATAGGCTTATTAATGTTGCTCCAAATTATACCTTGGTCAAGTTTATATTGTGTTACCAATTGACATGCTTTCTGTTGAGTTTGATTAGCATAGATGCATGCATTTTTTTGTGAATGTGAATTGGGATTGGACCATGAATCCATCTCTTAGCTGGTTGACTTAATACTTGGTTAATTTTGTCCATTTTATCGAGTGGACATTTTCTCTATTCCAGTGCACACATGCACTAACTAACAAATATTTTCAGGCATGCTTGATGAGAAAGAGTAAATTTTTATGCTGGGAATGAGCTTTATTCATTTATTTTCAGATTCAGTTATAACCAGGGCTTATATATGAGCTAGATTTGACATTTTCAATCAGGTTTATATTACTGGCTAATCAATTTTGAATGCAGAAAATGCTGCCTCTTCGTACAAAACTCTGCGGCTGGATTAATTCCCTGGTTCAATAAGAAACATTGCTGAGTGATGCTAGTACTGTGTTACAATTAAGACATCAGTATACAAATATATGTCGGTCAGTTGAGGTAGCCTGGCATATTGGAGCCATAAAACTCAGCAGCCTGAGATTTTCTTTGCTTTGGCTAGCTTTTGCACACCACATAAACATTATAGAATAACATGTTTGCCACAAGTAATATGGTTATCATGTTCGCAGCCAGCTCGAATAATTCTTAATTCTTTGTTCCAGATGATTGTTTGTCAGAAGTGTGGTGATAGGGGAGATGTGAAACGTCTCATATACTGTAACAAGTGTCACGTTTCAGCCGAGCATAGGTTTGTTGAATGACTGGTTTAGTTATGTTTTGTTGCTTTAGAGCCACTGGTGCTTCATCTATACCCTTTTTTCTCTCTTCCAAAATCTAATTTGGATTTGATATACTGCTCTTCCATACGAGACCATATAATATGATTATGTATGTAAATTGATCCGCTATTCCCCAAGTACTTGAAAAGAAAAGAATCTGCTATCCTTCTTTCTCATGAAACTTTAATGCGGCTGCTCTCTTTTGATATCAGAATATTGTCTTCAACTTGATGGATACTAATTCTATCAAACTTATGTGATGAAATACATGGTTTCTTGTGTTTTTCCCCAGTTATTGTCTGGACACATTGCCAAGGAAAGGCGAGAAAGAAGTCCTTTGGGCATGCGAGGAATGTTGCTCAATAGATGCTAATCCTACTCCAGTTTCATCAAGAAAAAGTGAACGAATAGAAGGAGCTTCCAAGATTAAGTTGAAAAGGATGAAGTTGAGAAAGCAGACAAGATTTTCTCCAGTTACAGCAAAGGCTTTTACAGATAGTTCGAGCCAAGTGAAGCAGCCTGTAAGTGACTATTCTTGCCTGAAAGAGGCGATAGAAACACAATCAACTTCTCAAAGTCTTCAAAATGAAGAGCTCAAAAAACCAAGGAGGAGGTTGGTTGTTAAAGATGATAGCAGCTCAGATGAGGAATCTGGCGTTATTGAGTGTTTGGTTGTCAATCCTCTTCAATCAGCTCCTGCTGTTGCTGCTGATTCACTGAATGTATCCCACAGTTCACCATCTTCAGAATCCGATAGATACATCCATGCAAAACCAATCATCGATCCAATTTGGAAGTAAGATTCTTTTTTTGTTTGTTTTGTATATTAGCATCAGGTCTATGATCCACAGGTATTCTCATTTACAATCTTCTCTTCTTTTTTGGCAGGGGAAGCTTCAACATTCAAAATTTGGAAAATCATACCTCTGTCTTACTTTTGGCCCATTTATCGACAAATGCTTGCTCAAAAGTATGGGATGCAGCGAGTACCCTCCCAGCACAGCTGAACATAGAAATTTTGTCCAGGTCTGATGCATGGCCCCATAAGTTTCAGATAACACCGCCCACTGTTGAAAGTATCGGTCTTTATTTTTTTCCACAAAGAGAAAGGTAGCCTCTGACTTAATTTTAACGGATTATTTTTGTTCTTTGATCCTGTATACAAGACTTTCCTTTTTGTTATGATCATTTAAATCTTTGACAGAGATGAAAAAGTTTTTGAAAGTCTTCTGGATGAGATGATAATTCATGATCGAGCTCTGAAGGCGGTGATAAATGACTTGGAACTGTTGGTCTTCTCTTCTTGTGAACTGCCCCAAGAACATTGGCGTAAGATTTATTTTTCATGGCTTATACTCTTGTTTTGGATTTTAAGAATTTAGTCAATTTCCTTTGTGAAGTTCTATCTGAATGACTGGTGTGCAGGTTTCTGCCAAAAGTATTATTTGTGGGGGGTGTTTAAAGCAACTAAAAAACATGCTGTTGCTAGCAATGCAGAGGCTTCCATGCCCTCCAACCTCTCAAATAATGCTGGCACTCAAGATGGGGAGAGTGTTGGATTAGTCACCCGGAATCCACTCAAAGTCCCTTCAGCAAAACAAATGGCTGCACATTTGTTCTGAAAGTTCCTACTCTTTATGTAAAAACTTCAGTCTCCTCATCGTATCAGTGCATACCCACTGTTTCAGCAATTTTGTTAAGCCTCAGAGAATAGATGATCAAGCGATACCTATAACGAACTAGTTGCATAATACAATATAGGCAGCATAACCACAAATTAAGGAATGAGTTGGACTTATTATGTCAACCACAGACAACATTACATAGTTATTTTGATGCCAAACCTTGTTTGAAATTTTTAATCTGTTTTGAACTTGGTTCAGTTTTGAATTTGAGCTGGGATTTGGCATTCCTTCCACAAGGAATGGGCCATTAGGGCATGAAAGAAAGGCTTACAGGTGAGGTGATCATCCTTGCATCTGCCTTCAGGGAAGGCGATTTTTAGGGTATAGATCACATGTTTCTAACATAACAGTCTTCTTATGCTCACATGTTTTATTGTAAATTACCACTACACATATATATATGGACATGAGCATTAACACTGCAATAGATCAGTTGTT
>Ga0307511_10005935_pt1 | contig 12343 bp, 12 predicted proteins | sample 13_EM_MG_FD_200266 | JGI IMG/M metagenome (GOLD analysis project Ga0307511, IMG submission 200266) | Populus trichocarpa ectomycorrhiza microbial communities from riparian zone in the Pacific Northwest, United States - 13_EM | ecosystem: Host-associated > Plants > Roots > Unclassified | place...
TTGCTGCCTGGTCCATGAACTCTGCATCTCTGCTCGCAGATGCCGGCCATTCCTTGAGTGGTGTGTCACGCTCTTTGCTCTCACCCATGCTGCGCTCTGATCGTATTCACCTTTGGCACAGATCTTTTGGGCGATTTCGTGACGCTGTTCTGTTGGAAGCTGTCGCGAAAAACACCATCAGCCCGCTACCCTTATGGTTTTGCCAAGTTCGAAACTCTAGGGACGACGACAGTCTCGCTCATGCTCATCGGTGGTGCTCTTGGCATAGGGTTCCACTCTTACCATCTTCTGGTCCAGAGCTTGGCCACGTCAGTATCCACCCTTCCACCAGGTCCACTTTACGATATTCTTTCCCAAGTATCGTCAGTGGCACAACATGCGCCGTCCATCGGACATGCCCATGGACATCACGGGGGTGTGCTAGATCCAAATGCTGCTTGGTTCGCTGCTATCAGTGTTTTGTCCAAGGAGTGGCTTTACCGCATTACAAAGAAGGTCGCGGATGAAGAACATAGTCCTGTGCTATATGCCAATGCGATACATCACAGGAGTGATGCGTACTCGAGTGTTGTCGCACTCGTTGCAATTTTGGGATCGTGGTTGTTTCCAGCTCTTCCGCTGGACCCTATTGGAGGTGAGCTACACTGAATGGATTGTTGAACCTGTGAAGTATCATTCACAATCGATTTCAAGGGATGATAGTGTCCGTCGTCATCTTCCAGCAGGGTTATGTGTTGTTGAAAGGGGCTTTTGCTGAACTTACGGACTCAGGCGTTTCGAAGAGCACTCACGAGAAGCTGTTGCACGCTTTAGATCCCCTCTTGTCTGAGGGCGTTGAATCCGCGCGTGGAGTTTTCCGCATGCTTGCAATAGGACAGTTGCGAGCGAAGCACGCTGGATCTCACATAACCGTTGATGTTACGGTCAATGTGTCCAGCACATTGACAGTGCTAGAAACATCGACACTGGAAGAGCAGATTACACGTAGACTCAAAGCGGCCAGGACTGAAGTTTCGGACGTTAGAGTCAAGTTTTGTCCTGTAGATGTCGAGATGGAGTCGTAATCCATACCGTTGTAATATAGACACCCTGGTTTGTGCGTTTACGAATGGTTTCTGACGCGTCCATGCCAGTGTAGCGAAAAGTCACCCCCAAATCATGAGCAGTATTGAAGTCAGGTTCTCTCCCACCAGTGTCCAAGATGCAGGCTCATTCCGGCTTATCGAACTTCCATCTGAGCTATGCCAGCTCATTGAATCAGCAGTGAACACGCCATCTCGATCAGAGCCCGCGTAGGTTTTCTTAGACCAGTTTACGCGTCTAGCATACTCATGAAACACTCATGACAGACTATGCATCAAAGGTCATGCCACTGAGGACGCCGTCTTTTGTACAGCAGACAAGACTTATGCTATCCGGTCTATCCTGCTGTCCAATACTCTGTTGGTTACGACCCCCTCCAGGACGAATCCTGTGGGAACGATCAATGTGAGAGATCAACTGCACGAAGTCCTGGAGCTCGTACCGTCCCTCCCAAAGCTGCACAAGTTATCCGTCCTACTGAGGGGCATGGAGTACGACGAAGGAGACGAAGATCGGCGTGTAAGCATTCCTGACCCTTCCTTCTCATGCCTAAACGGTCTTCTCATCCAGGCAACACTTCCAACATACAGCTACGAACTAGCTCGGTGTGAAATCCAAGCGAGTGACGCAGAATTTCAACTAGGTCTCAAGGCGAAACGCATCCTCATCCTTGATGGTCAGTGGTTTCACTCTGAACCTCTGCAAGCATCCTACGTTACCGATGGATATAGGGTGCCTGCGTCCCATCACTCCGGCGCACCTCAGTACGATACTGGAGCTCCTTCTCAGCTATCTCGTATCTTTGTCCTTGCCACATCAGGCGGCGGCGGCGGAAGAACTGGTATCTGCGATGGGAGATGGACGTTAACGCAGTGATCGCTGAAATTGGTCTGGGCATTCTTAGACATTACAAGGTGCGGCATTGACTCCCGATAATGTTCACAACTCTCAGGTGTTATTTTAGCATGAAGCCATTTCCGAGCCAGAGTTCCTTTCGAAGTGGAAAAATGCAGTCGGCGATACCTTCGAGAGTTTTGTTGCACCGAGCCTTCTTTCAGTACGTTTTCGCCCTTTATATCAGAGCAATAAGTCAAGAAATCTCTTTAGGGAAACTACCTTCGGACACCACCCAAAGATACCAACAAAGATGAAGCTTTGAATTACTTTCCTGCTTCGGAGCTCCCAACAGACCCCGCTGCACGTTTCGTTGAGCTGTTCCTCACGCGAAAGCGATGGACCAGTGACGAAATAGAGCCTTTCCTGACAGATATCGCAGTCAACTCTAAGGAGCGGGACAAGCTTCTACTAAAACACGCGCGAGCTATAGCAACGCCCGAAGGTATAATGTATGGCCCCAGAGTAGGGTGCAACAACTAGTGACAATATCTGTGACAAAAAGAGAAAAAGAAGTACTAATGTATCCACTACTGTACCACCCAATTTGCATCTGCTGAACCACCTCAGCCGTCATTCTGCCTGAGTCTGGCACGTGTTTTGGCACCCTGGCCAAGGCTTCTCACAGGAGAAGGGTGATAGTCATCGTCTTCTTCATCCAGTTGTTTGCGTTTCCTCTTGGAGCCGGATGAAAGAGGAACGCGGCTAGATGACGGTCCGCTGTTCTCGAGAACACGGAGTCCACTCGGGCCCGTTACACTATCAATATAACTCCACAGCGCTTTACCGACCAAGCCGTTGTTGCGGACATCAATGAACTGTTCTCGAATTCGTAACCGCATATGTAGGATTGCTAGTGCTTGTTCTTGGTAGGTGTGATCTCGTAGGATGAAAAGAAGAGTACCTGCACGGAACAGACATCAGAAATCAAAGTTACTTGTATATGAGCCATCCTACCGATAAAAACAAATTCGACCGGAGCGACACGCTTATCGACCTGTTGAAATGCAGCATTGAGTCCTTCTGAGCTGGCTATATGCCAAAATGCATTTAAGGCGTCGATAACTTGCGTCTTGAACACTTGACCAGGCTTGTCGACTCGCGAAAGCCACCTTTCTAGCTTTTGTGCTGTAGGAAGGGCGTGGTCGGGTAACGAGTCGCAACAATATACCATCTGAGCTATACACTGAAAATCTCGTCCGCGTTTGGTGTCCCATTGCAGAACCTGCGCAAGTCCACCCTCCGAGTTGACGTGCCTAGTGTGGAGATCCGCTATCCATTCTGCCCATGGCGAGCAAATTGCCTGCAGTTTCTCTGTTCTGCATTGAGCCACTATCTACGTGACAAAGAAACAGTATACCTGCTGCAGTCAGGGTCATTCCAAGCTGCACCCGTTGAAAGATTTCTCTCTCGGTGCCAGGAGCTAAGTCATGGTATTCCACTAGAAGAAACGCCACAATAAGTTATGTGCAAATTGAGCGTGAAGGTACGTACCACAGGTGATTCGCGTCTCAGAAAACTGTTGTTTCCAAGCTTCAGGAATCTCCAGACGTGTTGTCCTCTGTTGCTCAGACCTTACGAACCAGAAACTCTTCTTAGTCCGCAAGTCACGATCTTCACACACATAAATTAAAAAAGACTGTATTGGCAGATGCTATGTGTCAAGACTCACGAGGTATCTGTTACCGCGCAGATACAGTCAAGGAAGGTTCGAAGAGGAGAGCGGGGAGTTGACCTTACCAAGCCATCGAGAAACTTCTGTATAGATGTCAACCTTTGCTTGCCATCCACGCAGACGCGTATGGTTTCTCCGTCCTCGTCTTTTTGTACAGCAAATATGATAGGAGGGATGTAGAAGTTGCGGAAGATGGAGTCAATAAGGCCAATCTGCTTGCTTTCTGGCCATACCACCTCTAATGCCAGGTTGCTGTTAACGAACCGGACACGACGACGTCATAGCCATACCTCGTTGGTAACTTGGATTTAGGTCGATGTAACCCTCGTGGATGAACGCTTCTGAAGTCAGCTAGAGGTTACGCGCAGAAAACTTGGACCTTACTGTGGAGCTCTTGCGCGCTGTAACTCATGGCCGAGGGTGGTGTTAGCGGGTCCGAGACCTTAAATACATTTGGATCTACATTCTCATCGTCCGACGGAAAGTCGTCCTCGAGCTCGTCGACTTCCTTGTCCTGGGTCCCGTCTGCCAGGTTGACCATGATGTTGCGAGTTAAACTTCGCCAAGTTATAAGTTTGACACAGCCACATAAGCAGAGTCAAGTTATACGAAATGCTACAATATGTACCGCGAAATGTGTATGTACTATCCGGATAATTATTAAACTAGGGTATCTGCTTTTGTTCTAGGGCCATCCCTCAGGCCTCATGAGCGGTAATCTTTCCATTGCTCAAATTCTCGCGAGTCGTCGTGGAACGCTCCTTTGCGGGTCTCGTCGTTAGCATCAAGCGTTGCGTCTGACGAATCCGAACGTCGATGCTGACAGGTCTCCCCACCTTGCATCAACAAAGCACTCTCTTCATGACACTCCTTGCCATCCTTGGACGGGTCCATTCCCCTCGAAGCGTGTCTGTGTGCACCGTCAGAAACAGGACCGTCCTCGTCATCACTCGCATCCCCTAACTGCCACAACATTCGCCCCCCAGTCTCTCTTCCTTCGCTTCGGCCATGGAGTGCCTGTGCTTCTCCATCGTTACCTTCCCTCGCATCATCCACTGGACTGTCCACCTTGGTGGTGGAGTGAGGAGTGGTGGAGAGTGGTACACTGCCCGCGCGTTTAGACCGCTCAGGTTTCTTCGACGTGAGAAGCACGACCCCGGAGATTAGGATCACAATAGATGTAAAGATGAAAAAAAGTATCCATGGCTTGTACGCGTCGACTTGATTGTTGAAAATTAAAGAGTCGAGGAAGCTATTGAGCTCGAGTTAAAATTGAATGGTCTTTACGAGAGGAAATGCAAATGCGCACCCTGTAGCGGTGTAGACACCATAAAATACCGGTACGACCAGGGTGGAATCGTACACCTTCAAACCCCGGTTGAGACAAATTATCTGCAAGACAGCAGTTATGGCCAACAAAATGATCGTAAATATCGGTGCCAAATGGCCAAACTGATTGCCTGGGTTTTCGTGAGACAAACTTCCGGTAAGCAGCTTGACTCTGTGCAAGGGTGAGCATGCGCATAAACATCGTAGAGGACCCTGCATACGTGGCTTTGGCAAACACCAAACATCCTCCTGCGAGCCCACCGCCACAACATGCCCATCCAATGCCGAGCACCCATGCAATTCTTTTATCATCTTGTGGAGCTGTCCACACCTCCAACTTTTCTTTGACCCAAAGCATCCACCAGGTCCACTTGTCCTTGATCATCCCCAGAAGTGTGGTTCTTGGCACATGGGATTTCCGTGCCGACATCCCTGAGAATGGTTCCGAGGTGATATCCGAACGAGCAGCAAGTACTGCATCGAGGGATGAAGTGAAGATGAAAACCAGGATGAGGGCGACAGCCATGCAAAGGAAAAAGAAAAGCCATCCGCCACGTCTCCATAGCGCAGTGAGATGTTGAACGTCTGTCTCAGAAGATAGTCCACTGTTAATGCCGCCGAACGCAACAATACCGATGACGCCGACCACCACTATTATTGTACCCTGCAATATGGTCAATAATAAGTGGAGGAGCGGGGACGGACCAACTGACGTATATATCTGTGTTTGTAACTGGGGTTCCCACCAGAAATCTAGCGAACAGGAAATTAAAGATAAGTGAAGCAGACCCAAGAGGGGCGACATATTCTGAGGATATGTAGCGCGTCAGTTATGGTACAGTGGATGCATACATGGGGGAGAATAGCCCACCCGCTCTCATGTAGTCCAATGCCAGGGTACTGCCAATGAGCTGGGATAACACGTAGAGTATCATTCCCAAAAGCCATAATGGACGTAGCCAATCCCGCCTTCGTGCGTGTTTTGGAATGGAGCTCGTTCTCACCTACTTATGATTAGGCACACGAAGCCAAGCTCTTCACATGGGGAACAGTACTCACATGATCCAGTTTCGTGAGGTTCAGTCCTGCAGCGTTGAGAACGGAAGCCATCATGATGATCGCAAAGCCTGTGATGAAGGCCACGACAGTGTTCGTATGGTGGCCAGCACCATCAGCTCCTGCTGGTGAAGGAGTAGGAGTTGGGGTGACCGAAGGGTCCATTACACAAGGATGCAGAAGAACACTAATGTGGATAATTTCCGAAGGCTAGTGTATGAACGGCTTTTATACCGTGGTTAGATCAAGTCAGTGTCTGTGATGACATCGCAGTCATTGCTCCGATGGATTCTATCATTCGGCGCCTCAAAGTAAAGGCCCAGGCAGCCCCAACCAGCACTCTGCTCAAGGATACAATTTCCTTGCTGGAAGACTTGCAGCGCAACCCTGATATTGCAATCGATCTCTCATGGGACACACTGCGGTGGGATTTTACGCAGCTCCAAGAACATGGTCTATGGGAGCAGTCGAAAGAGAATGACGATCTTCTGGGTGCCCTCTGGGATTCTCTGACAGCCGCGTCGAACAAAGCATCTCAGGCCACCCAACCCTCCTTCGAAACATCCAATGCTGAAGGGGTATCCAAGGGGAGGTTCTTAATGCTCCATCCTCCATCCCAGAGTTTCGTAGTGCCGCAGTTGATACCCAGTGCCGATCCTCCTATTCTCCCCCTGGAGCTAATGGAAGTCCTGGACAAGACGTACTTCCTTCATCTCCTTGCTACCGACCCTGGGCAAGTCCTCCCGCCAGGAAAATCTCTGCTCTCTGCCATGTCTCGTCCCCACGTTCATTCTGAGGGAAATTCTAAGCCGACATTACAGAACAAAGTGGAGAAGTTGGCACACAAGGCTTTCTGGGATGAGGTGCGAACCTCGCTGTTCAGAGAGTTCCCAGAAGCTGAGCCCCAGATTCCTGCAGGCCATGGAGAGTCTATCAAACCCAGAACCAGCTATCCAACTTGTGCGTCTGAAGCCACTGTATGTCGACATGCAAGTGGCTCTCTCCCATCTCCTTCCACCCAGACATCCTGTCCTGGAAACGCTGTCGCCCCCGTTTCCTCCCACATCCTCACCTTTAGAGTCTGCCATTTCGCATCTTCGAGAAGTACTTGCAAGTATGCGGGAGCGCTGTGCACCTGTTCGCGATGCAGGGATCGAATTAGAGCAACGAGCTCTAGACAATCCGCCTACTCGCACAACCCGCCCAGTAGCTCTTGCCACACTGGTTCTTCGCATCATTAGGTTCGTCCTCAAATGTTCGGAAGTGATGAAAGACGACTTGTCCCAATTCGTGTTGGGAAGCATGTCTGAGCAGCAAATCAAGTCTGTGATCGCTAAACAAGCAAAAGTGGCGGAACGTCGGGCCATTCTCGACTTGTGGAACAAGGATCGTATCATGCAAGGGTGGCGGTCGTGGCTGGAGGAACTTCAGCCGTCCTTTTCTGTAATCGGGGATGCAGCTGAATCGCGGTTATCATGGATTGTCCGCGTGGTACAGTCATTGGGTTGCTCCTCGCCGGTTACGTGCCCGTCTCCCACAGGAGATCCGAAAACAATTCCTGACGGATCTGAGACACAGAGGCTCACCTCTTCGGTACAGTCAACAAGCGTGGGTCATGATAACCTGCTACCACCTGTCTTTTTCTTCTCCGTTCCGACCATTGTCAAAATACAAAACTACCTGCAGGCTCTTATCATCGCTGCAGCATTACGCACACTTACTCCAACCTCTAAGACTTCTGGGCCCATGTCTTTCACTGAACGCATCTGGACACTACTGCGAGCTGACATTGCTGAAGAACCGGATGCAAGTGGCACTAGGCTCGTGAACCTTGCGGATGAGGTCATCCGGGCGAATACTCACGGCGGGTCCCTACCATCAAAAGAAACCGAGACTAAATTACGGACGGCCGTGGACGGAATACTCAAGCCTACCAGTCCAGTATTCGTTCTATTACAGAACAGGCTGCTGACTGCACTTGTGACTAGCCTTGTACGTCCTCGGGTGGAGCCCCATCCCACTCGAGATCGAGTAGTAGTTCCGGAAATCCTAAAGTCAGGACGAGATGATGGGCGCGGTGGGAAACGACCGAGGCTGGTGCTAGACTCTGGGGATATGGATGAGCGGCCCCCACGGCTTCGACCCGCTAAGGGAAGCACGAAAGTAGTGGTAAAGGGATTTGATGACTCCGTGCTGAATAGTGCAATGGCCAGCGTGTTTGTGCAAATAGATGATCAGCTGGAGTGGGTGCAGAGCATATGGGGAGACCTGATTGAAGCGGAATCATAGTTGTAATCGAAATCGGAGGAACCATTTAGGCCTTCACACTCGGCCGAAGTGTCACATATAGCATCGTTCCGAATCCCCGTAGTACAGTATAAGTAGTCGCCCTCTCGCTGTAATGTCTTCTTCGAAATACTTGTCTGGCAAAAATATGTGGCGTCGGGACTATGCCGGCACCCGCTCACCCACTGTTCGAGAGGTATTAGAACCTCAGGTCTCGCTGGGAAAAGATGGGAAGCCATAAAATCACGCACGCAGAGGACGATGTTCTACGCAAGATGGCCGGGAAGCATATGAGTGACGAATTGCGAATGGATCAGTTGAAAAGAGGGCTTACGATGAGTGAGAAGTGGTTTGGGTTTGCCCAAGGGACCCAGTGGTGGTATCTCCATTAAGGGGCAGGCTACTAAAGTAACAGAGAAGAAGATAGGTAAAGGGGAGGTGCGATTAAGAAGGGTGAAAGGTACTGCGTACCCGAGCACTGACGCTTGTATGCGACCGTCAGTACCAAGAACATTGAACGTACGTAGTTCTGTAATCCTTTCTGAGAGTGCCGCCTGTGAAGTACGGTGCAGATATCGGAGGCGTTTGAAGAACCTGCCAGGAAAAAGTTCGTGCCAGGCCAATAATAATTGGTCTTCCATGGACCTTTCTGGCGTCGATGTTTGAGAGCACGTCACGCCATACAGAAATTACCACCAAGACAGACAGATGCTGTAGACTAGATGTAAAATTGCTGATGGGCCATGATGCCATAGATTCATTCGGGATCCGGGTCACAGAAAAACAGCTGTGGCGGTATATGATCCTGAAGGGGTTAGCGTTCGGCCTGTACGTGTAGCAAGGTGGAACGTTCGAATTTATCAAAATGAAAAGCCCGCTGTTTGGAACTTGAAGTGATATGCTGTAAAATGTAAACGCTCGTAGGCCAAAGGAGACTGGTTAACTTCTCGCTTGCTGCTCGTGCAGATTCAGAGTTCAGTTTGCAGGGATTTAAAAGGGCAGGTTCAAACTGTTCCCAGCAGCTCCACGTTTTATTCAAGACTCACAGCAAGCGGAGGGCCACGAGATCGACTCGATCAACACAGCCAGCGTACTACCTATGGTTTTCCTCACAGTCGGTGTTTTCGTGTCGTCTATGTTGTCCCCTAATACAAACTTGCTGATATTGTAGGTCACGGCTCCTGGTTTGGCATATACATGTCTTGGTGGATTCGTTGTATTGGTACGTCCATCTCGTTCAATGCTCCTTGCGAATGTACAACTCCTGGGAACCGAAACAATCTCTGTCGCTTATACAAGGCAGTTAAGCTACTTCATTACTTTCTGCGGCAGGTCTTTCATAATGGCGTAGGCTTAACGTTCCTTTAGTTTTCTATGATCTCTCTCTTAGTCAAGGAAACGGTGAGTCTGAGTCTAAGCGCACTTTCATTGTACATCTAATTGCTGAACATGCAACAAGTTTTACGTCAATGAAGTCGTTCTTGGAACTGCGTTCGGTATTCTCATTGGTCCTCACGGCGTCAATGTATTTGATCCCAGGTCCTGGAGTAGTTATCAGAACAAAATTACACTTGAAGTATTGAGGCTCATCCTTGTGGCTGGTCTCTTTGCGGTGGGTGTCGAATTGCCATGTGCCTACATGAAGAAACATGCAAAGGGTCTGCTCGTGATGGTCGTCCCTACTATGGCATTTGGTTGGGTTGTTGTTGCTGGTGGGTTCATTCTCTTCCGGATCATCGTTCCTGATCCACGTTGGGCCACCAGCGATCATCCATACTCTATTTCCCAACCTCAACCTGGCCTCTGCACTCTGCATCTCCGCGTGTCTGACTCCAACAGATCCAATCACTTGTGCCGCCATTACTCGTTTGTCTTCTCTTTGTTCATTCACCCTCAATAAACTCACTCCTTTCAGGTGGAAGTTTTGCGCAAGAACATGTTCCTAAAGAGATACGTCATATTTTGACCGCGGAGGCAGCGGCGAATGATGGTCTTGCATATCCGTTCCTCAGTATTTCCCTCTACCTGATGACCGAATCCTCGGTTCGTGCTGCGATTCAGAAGGGGTTCCTTATCGGATGGCTTTGTAAAATATCGTCCATACTCTATTTGCTGATAAGTTGATGTTTTTTAAGACCAGGTCATGTTTGGCACCTTCCTTGGAGCCATCATCGGTGAGCTTTCAACATACTGGCAATTGATTTCCAGACAAGTATGTATGAATTACAGGGCTGTTATTTTCCAAGGTGATGCAGTGGAGCCACCGCAAAGGTCTTGTGGACCGAGAGTCATACATTGCGCAATATCTGGCTCTAGCTATTTTTGCCACTGGAGTCGCATATTCTCTTGGAGCAGATGATCTTTTGGCCGCATTCGCAGCAGGTAATCGTGGATAATGCATTCTATTGATCAAAGCCTCACATTATCCAGGTTGCGCCGTTGCGTGGGATGGTCACTTCAAGGAACAGACAGAAGGAGAAGGAGATACATTTGCCTCCGTTATGGATTGTATTCTCAATTGTGCATGTTTCATCTACATTGGCGCCTGGTTGCCCTTCGACTCTTATAACTCCGAAGGACTTGGTACCAGCCCCTCACGCCTGATTGTTCTTTTGATCAGTATTCTTCTCGTTCGCCGCATTCCCTTCCTACTGTTACTATACAAATGGATACCTGAGATAACTTCTTGGAAGGAAGCACTCTTTTCAGGTCATTTTGGTGAGTTTGGTTCGGTTCGTAGATGCAAGCAACTCAGGAAATCATTTACACAGGGCCAGTCAGTCCTTCCCTTCGCTACATGATTCAGTTGATTCTATAAAAAATGCAGATGGGTGTTAGTGCCGTATTTGTGTCAACACTGGCTAGTACGCGCCTTCCTTCCCCTGCTGATCCACCGGCGAACGAGCAACAAATGCTTGCGGCAACCATACAACCTATCGTGTCCGTTGTAGTACTTGGCTCGATCTTCATTCGTATGTTGTCCTCAGGAACTTGACCTCCCCAAACGTCACCTAACGCATTACAGACGGACTGTCTATACCATTCTTCAATGGAGGAAAGAAGTTTTCGAGGAGTGTCACCACAACTTCGACCAACCAGCCACGCAAAACTGCCGACGCCGAGCTTGGCGCAATGACCAGGAATACCAGCGACGGCGACAACTTTACGTCGTCCTCTCCCACTATTTGTACTGGAGAAGCCGTCACGCCTGCAATTGTACCAGGCCTCTAGGAGGGCCAGCAAGGTTGGCTTTCTGTTTATCTACAAATAGCGTTTCATCAAAGCTGTTCCCAGGCCGATGAGAAACCTCGGGGCATCGGAGAAGCTTTGCTACGCCATGACGTACAGAAAATAAAGGTTCAATAACAACTACTGGATGTCTTTCCTGAACCCTGCTCCATTCGCCAGTGCCTTGGTGACTCGACTGATGACTTACCTATATATCCATGCTTTCGCTGGTCTTCTGCACTTGCCTGTTCACCTAGCTCCTGTAAAAAAAAAAATTGTATTCCATCTGTCTTGTATCAAGTCTGAGGAGCCACAAGTGCAACAAGTGGGGGGAATAAAGTTACAATCGAGGATATGTAAATGAAAACTAAGAAAACTAAGTTGGGGGCATGGTCGTCTATTACAGTGATATACGGTGACATTCTGGACGTATGCGTGAAAATGTAAGTTGACGTTGTCAAGGTCCGAAGGTATCTTACTCGAAAGGATTCGTGCGGGCCGCCTAAGGATAAGTCACGATGGATGTGTCTAAACCGAAATGAGCCCTTACTTGATGATCACCTCCTCGGTCAGGTCCTTCTCCACATCCACATAACCATTCATGCCACCACCGCACGGCTTTACGTTCTTCTGCAGGTTGGGATACGGACGAGTTGATGACTGGAGGAGGGGTTGGTTGCAGTGCTTTCTGATTTGGTGGGCTACTAGGACCACCTGAATAGGTAACAGAGATAGACATGGGCGGTGTACCGGGTAACAGTCGATGTCGCTCACGAGTAACGCCATTTCGTC
>Ga0307511_10005936_pt1 | contig 12342 bp, 12 predicted proteins | sample 13_EM_MG_FD_200266 | JGI IMG/M metagenome (GOLD analysis project Ga0307511, IMG submission 200266) | Populus trichocarpa ectomycorrhiza microbial communities from riparian zone in the Pacific Northwest, United States - 13_EM | ecosystem: Host-associated > Plants > Roots > Unclassified | place...
ATACCTACGAGAGAAGTACGTGTATTGTTTTTGGTGTGGAATACAGTATCAGGACGAAGATGACATGAGGCAACACTGTCCAGGAAGTGAGGAAGAAGATCACGATTAGCTCCGAATGTCAGGTCCGTGGAAACAGTAGCTTATTCCAGTTAAGACATACAATATAATGGGAATATGGTGGTGTACAGATGGAGTCCAGGGAGCATAAGAATCAGGGAACGTCTTAAGTAAGGCTATTACATAGGATAAAAGAACAATGTCCGTCCCAGCAAGGGGAATCTTTTCCGATCTAAAAGAACATCCACGGCCAATTGAAAAAGGAAGAACAGACAAAGGAACATGTGCGCGTTCATTGTAGTGAGATCAATGACGGGAGGGTTATCGTTTCAGGTCTCTCAACGGGATCTCTGTGGGTGAATGCGGCTACTGTTGGGGAATTCTGGGGTGTCCTGCGGCGCAAGTACGACGAGATGGGAGTACTGGCGGGGTCCTCCCTTTCGCTCTTGGGGAACCGGAGAGGGGATGGCCTACGTCGGGGAGGCGAAGACGACGATTTAGGGGATGAGGACTAGACATGCTATCAGTAACATGATTTAAACGAAGACGGAGCAGTTTGACTTACTTCGCCATTTGGGTCTTCTTTGTGACCATTGAGGGAGGTCTTGCTAAGTTTTTTTGCCAAGGACGTCTGCAGTGGCCATCAGCGAGGGACCTATTATTCAGAAGGACGATCTTACGACAGCGGGCATGTACGGAGTATACCTGGCAACCCTTGAACGGGCTGAAGGGTAGCGCCTATCGACGTCCAGATCGCGGGGTAACACATCAGAGGGGAGGCTGAAAGTCGACGATGTGGGACTATGGTCTCGATTTGAGCTTCCGAGAGAGGAAACTGATGAACAGGATCCCGAGCGGGATCGACTGGCTGAGATACATGATTTGGGGGGGTTGAGATCGCTGTCGAGGCCGAGGGACGCCATGAGTTCGATGAAGGAAGGAAGGGCAGGCATAGGATGAGGACAGCCTGGAATGTCTCGAGACGGGCAATTATAAGGCGCAGTCTTGGATACGCCCCACGGTTGTCAGCAGTCGTCGCATACCTTGCGTTGTACTTGGTTGGGCGTAGATCTCTTCACCTCCTGCTTGCACAGGCTAACAATATAAAATTGGTCGGCAAGGCGATCCTCCTGGTAGCTGGAGCACAGGCAGCTGAATCTTTCACCATCGCAACTGCTCGGTCCCAAAATGCATGGACAATGGATGTTGAGACCTCGAGACCCCGGGCCCATCCAACGATCTCGGAGCTGAAGTGTCGCTTTGATTTGCCAATGAAATATTGACTGTAGTAGTATATCTACTTCGTGTCACAGCGGTGTCACGTCACAACCCACTCTTGCCATGAATCAGCCAAGTGCCCCAAACGCAGGTAGTGCTGAGTTCGCACCTAGACCGCGTCAAGATATGGAGTACATTTGTGCTGGTGCGCGCATCCACCGTCCATTGTGACACCTGTTGTTTGACCGGGCCATTCCTAGATTGTGGTGCGAAGAATGAGATAAAATCTAGAGAACCCATTCGTTGTCGAGAATGCGGTCATCGCATCATGTACAAGAAAAGAACCAAGAGGAGTAAGCATTCTCTGATGCTCCCCCTGTTGACGCATGTCCGACCATTTGTGCAGTGGTTCAGTTTGAGGCCAGATAACCTCGTGGGGGTTAACTTCGACAAGAGATACATGGAACGACGACTACTGTAAGACTACACCAGTTAACCGTATATATACCAACATTAGCTTGGAGAAATGATACTGTATGTGACAACATCGGAGTTCATCTTAGGAACTAACCTCACCACCGACCATGTTGCTTGAACCACAAGTTGAGAAAGCATGTCACTATGATTCGTTCGAGGATGTTGGCGCAACGCGGTGCAATTTTGAGCAATCTTTCTTCCCCAGACCAAGTTGCTACATGTCTGTCCTTAGAATCGACGCACTAAACACAACGGTTTCATTGGTCCACGCCGATCAAACGCCATTGGAAGTTAACTTACAAATAAGTTATGGCTGTTCTCCCCGATCTTCCACTTGTACTCATTTCCGGAAACTTTGAATCTTCTCGACCTGGAAGTGTTTCACTCGCCGCCAAATTGACACCACGGAAATGACATACTGGCTAGTAGAATTCTTGACCCTCCGTAAGTCTTTAATTGGAACCTTGGAGAAACACAAATCAGTTCCCCAAGGATCTCTTATCACATCGTCAGTCACTAACCTCATCGACACCGAACCATATCATTGCATGTGCATCTGATGACCATTCGATCCGTCCAGCGGTCTCCCACAGGAGTGCATCTAGATTTTTTCTTTGGAGGGTTGTCGTAGGGTTGGTATGACCAGATGTAGGATGGCAGAACTAGAATGGTACGTTAGAGACAGTCGCCTCAGACGCTGGTAGAGGGGAGACCCACCCTATAGACCTCCAGTCGCTCTGGAGAACTTTCGATAACCTGGTATACACGGAAGTTCCGAGTATCGACATTGACATCAGTGCTGTAGAGGAATCGGAGGGCGATGTCACTGGACTGGGCCATTTTGCTTGGGCGGTGAGAGCGAGACTTGCGTCGACAGGTTGGCGCTTGGCAGATCTATAAATCCTTCGACGCCCTTTGACGCTTTGGACCGATAAATTTCCAATCCAAGTTCCGAAAATTTTGGTCCAAATGTCACTTGCGACGGGTGGATGGCACCAGATGCAAATTGGGTCATCATCTACAGCACTTTGTGATAAGTACGTGATCTGGCCATTGGGACACCTGCTAAATATGCGAGGTTCAGGAGTGCAGTGAGGTCATTCAGATGGTTTGATGGGCAATCAATCTCAGGGCAGTCCGAACAGGTGCCGAGTAAAGACAGCGATGCCAGCGTTCTAAAGCATCCGCGGGGATGTCCTGTAGAGATTTGCTTCGGTGCACAAGACTTCAGGTGTGTATGTAAGTGCCAGATGGGCCATTTCTCTTCGCGGGAACTGCTTCACGGGCAAGCGAATACTTTCAAGCATCACTGGGTGCACCACTTGAATGAAAACTTTATTGTCGACAGGTGCGTAAGTATAAATCGTGATCCTGGCCGTTACATCACGATCTCATAAAATGTACTAGGTAGTAGAAATCAAGGTCATTTCACAGAAACGCATCTGGACCACTCCAGAAAAATGTGGACCCACAAAGCGGCAAGTCTAAAATTTAAAAGATCTTGCGTGATGCGGGTTGATCGGGATTACCGCCATTGACCCCCTGCAAGAAGTAGTAGTGACTGTATCGCCTCCTTCACTGAGCTCACTCTCACGTCGCTGCGGGATAAGGAAGTTTATGATGCCGTCCCAGCGTCTACAGGAAACGTATCTGGCCCTGAAACTAGGTGTCATGTTTGACTGCCTGATTTTTTTTTTTCCAGCCTTGCCCCGTGCCGGTCGGTGTTAAAAACTTTCTTGCTCTTCAGTACATACATACATAGAGCAAAGTTCTTGGGTAAAAGGAATAGAATAGATGTGGTAATTTCGCCTTGCACAACGTTGTGCTCAGTTTGTACTACCGTACTACGTCAAAGTTTCATGACTCGGACCCAAACACATCCAGCGCTTGAACTTACCTGGACAAGGTAAGGTCCCTGGTTGAAGGGAGAAAACTACTAGTCTTGGTCCCAGACGTTTTGGGTATCCGAACAAGAACGGACGCAAGCGTTACCCCAGAACCTACGTGCCCGGATTAATCCGGTTTCCTTGGTGTTGAGACTAGGAGAAAACATTTTTGAAATGTAAATCTCAACATGCATATGTACAATCTTGGAATGGTCCTATCACAGTCCCATTTATTCGTGATAAAAGGTCCAACACAGGCGGCCCCAGTTTCTTCTCCACAGAGAGAGAGTGCAAGGTAACGAATCAACAAGTTCACAGAGACAGGTCTGTTTCAAAAGCAGCGACCACCGGGCATTATTACTAATCATGATTGGTCACTGTGGGGCCCGCATACGAGACATCCAACAACGAACATAACTGCATCACTCGATACACACTTATCTGTGTTCTTTTCAGCAACTTTACTTGGCTCAACATAGTCCTTTTCCGCGGTATTCTGTTGCAATGCCCAAGGAGCTTTCGAGAAGTCAGTCAAGAGAAGAAGAAGTAGTAGGCAATCTATATTCACTCATCGAACATTTGTCACTCATGATTGCTGGTACAGGACTCCGAGATGGAGTCTCATGCCGACCAGGAGAGCCCGAACCAGGGCCCAGGTAAGCCTGGCAGGAAGAAGAATCCAAAGTAAGAGCCGCTCATTACTAGCAGCGAATGAGTCACGACATCGAGCGCCTCGTAGTTCCCAGGCAGCCCGCAGAGACCAGAATCGCATCGCGCAGCGCGAGTTCCGTTTGCGAAAACAGCAAAAGGTGCTCCTTTCCTTCGCCAGCTCTCTTGCCTACTGATATCTTTGTTTTCAGATACGTGACCTCGAGGCCCGTGTAGAGCTCCTTTCAGCTTCGCAAGATGAGGCCCTCATCGACCTCAGGGCTATTCTAAGGGGTTGAGTCGTCCTTCCCTTCCTCAGTCGGCGTGTTCTTTTAACCCCTCTCCATTACGTTTTGAAGATCTGATGGCAGAAAATCTACACCTACGTAACTTACTCAAGAGTGTCTCTGGTTTTATCGGCGAGGGTGCAGGGGGCTTTGTGGCGAAAATGGGATGGGACATACACGATTTCCAGGCATTCCTTAACAAATCCGAAACTGATACAGCCTGGGAGAGTTTCCAGTCGCGAAGACACACACAAAAGACAGCGCATTCAGATGGATCCACATCATCAGCTGTGGGGTCGCAAGGCGTGCCTGCCAAACGACTATCCGAGGATGACGCAGCACCGGGCCGCGCGAAGAAACTAAGAGGAATGGGTACGAATGAAGGTTCAGCAGAACGGCAGGATCCATATCCACTACTCATGCCTATGAGCACGACCGTCCCACCGCCGCCACCCCCAGCAACGAACTCCCTGTACCCCTCCGCTGCGCGATCACCACAGGACAGTCTATTCTCCGACCTAATGCGCAATGGTCACGCCAACTCCCCTGTTTTCATGCCTCCTACACCTGGTTCCTCTGGACATTACGGCACTTCATCAGCATCCAGTACCTATTCATACTTGCCACAGATCAATTTAGTGGACCAGGGAATGAATTCATTGTCGTATACGTCTGCAAAGAGTGGAACAGCCCGTGGCCAAGCACGCATTCTATCCCAGACCAATACCGCGCCCGAAGAACCAGACGACGAAGAGGAGCTCATGGAGCCGAAGAAGATCGAAGCCATGAAGTTGATCAGGTTGGTTCAGGTAATTCATTTCCTCCTGTTATCCTTCTAAACTCGCCTTTCAGGTATCACCTTGACAACTATGCAAGAAATAGCGCGTATTGCTTACCTTCCTCCCTACGACCGACGTTAGTGCAGAGGTGGGGTTTCATTGTAACATTCTAGTCACAGGTCTCATTGTTATCGCCAGGACTGTTAACCATGGTATTCTCCAATTGTTTTATATTTATCCCTGCTGACACTACGTAGAAAGCATAATTGATCGTATTGTTCATCCGGAGCTCCGTGATCGCATTATTCTGCTGCGAGGTAGTGCACTCACCTATTGACATCGACTAAATTACTGATCCATCCACAGGACAATTCTCCTTGGCAGATTGCTTGTTCGATTACAAGAAATCTGTGAAGGTACATGGCGATGATGTCCTCGCCCATGCGAACTGGGAACTAACAGATTGGTGGCTACGGAAATATAGGTTGGCCTTGCCTCGCATGACGTGGAATGCATCCCTTCTGACATTTGTTCGACTATAGTTACTTGGTCGAAAGGGCAACATTAGACATTTGTAATCGCTGGAGGCGTGACCGCGGAGAACCTGAACTCAAGTTGTCAGACATCAGCGCGCAAGGCGAATCGCCAGCATCATAGCGGTGAGCTTTCCAGCACGGCAGGTTGAATATTAGGATGCGTTGCACACTTTTGAAGCCCGAATAATGTATATGTATGTATATAACCCGAGTCTTCTGGTCTCTTCTCCATGAAGAGGAAATAATGACATGTATATATGGAGCTCCTACGCCTAGTGCAATCCTTTAAATGTTTATTCCGAGAGAAGAAACATCGTGGTCACCTCTACCATGAAGCCTTGTGGACTCCAGGGATTTCGTTATTCAGCGCTTTCAGCCTGAATTGATACTTGAAGCAATGCTTGGTAAACTACACTGAGGAACGAAAGAGCAACCAATGACTCACCCTGCAAAGCGCAAATTCGCTCATGATACCCCGCCCACGGCCCGACTCAGAGCAGCGATTTTTGACAGTGGTGGGGCGGGTGTATCTCCCGAAGGTGTTCAATTGCAGCTGTGCCTGATGGCGCACCTGAGGGGGTAGACTCTGGTTTCGGGCGACATACAGATAAGCACGGCGGATAACCTCGTTTGCCTTGACGAGCTCTCGTGCTTTCATGTCCCGGAGGACACGAATGTTCGGCATGACTTCAAGGTGGTCTTTGAAGAATAAATATTTATTTATTTATTTGCGTCGGAGAGCACCGGATTAACGAAATGTACTCAGTCAAAATTTGTCGACTCTGTACGGTGGATATGGGTTCAAGTGGTACGTCTCTGCCAGCACTTCTGTTTAACTCGGTTGCTGATCCTCACCCTTGCAGCTATAGAATGCCCAGAGTTGTTCGCATAACGCCCCAAAGGCGTCGCGCATTGGTCTCCACATTGTTTGGGCTTACGTTTTTCGCGTCGGTATTGACCGTCTCCGCGTCGAACGTCCTCCCGTGCCCAGTGCGGCGTGATAGAAACCTACATGCGGAGAGTGAGGTGGTGATCACTGGAGAAAAGAAATCGAGGCGGTGGATACAGGAGAGGGCTATCTCACAAGATACCTGCTCGGGTGGTCGGTGTCAAACGGCTTGAATCTAATGTTTGCCTCTGAGGCACGCTCCAAAGCATCTACATAGATCTCCGGGACATAGCTATGGCGAAGAGGAAGGCTGTACGTGTGGAACAGATGTATCTGGGCATTGTGGAAATTGACTACCCCCCTTCCGTTAGGGATAATCAACCTCCCGTCGCAGATCTGTGGCGTATTCGTGGCTGCCTGTAGGATCCTGGTTGGCTTGAAGCATAGCATTGGGAGAACACGGACAAGACAACATGTGATTCTCAAGGTGTGGGGGACACATTGAAATGGTATATAGGACGGAACATATGGAACATATGAAGCCCACACGGAAAGCATCCCCACAAGTATCGACCGCACAGCTTTCAGTAGAGCCTGGAACGGGCTTTCAAAGCCTGATCTCCATCTTCCGAGACCAAGTAAAGGATAAGGCTCCACATCTGGGTACAGGGTACGGAGTTCACTGCCTGGCGATTCCATGCTGTCTTGCGTTCACCTTTGTCAACCTGTGCCCAAACGGCGTGAGTATCGTGGCAATGGATTCATATGCACTGAGCTGGGCCTGGGGCATTGGGCTCATTATGATCGCGGTGTCTCGGGGATGCCGCTGTGCATCATGTAGCTACTATTTCGCGTGGATTGCATTGCGGACGAACATTTGTTTGAGCCAGGTTTGTTCCACAAGAAGCCTTGAACCGAGCAGTGCCTGGTGTCCAAGTGACGGCAAAGTCAAAATGTGATCAGATCACTAAAGCGACCCTACTGTACTATGGGCGCCTCACATTTTGCACTTGGACTGCGACCTCCGCACTATTACACTACCTCGAGCTACTACCACTGCTAGTAGTATACACAGTTAGCTGACACAGGTATCATATCGGCGACCGTGCTCGGTTACTCTCTACCGGTGTGAGGTTGGCACGGTAAAAATTGAGAAGAGAAAGCCGCCTTATGTAAGCCATTTTTGTATGTGCTTTACCGACGAAGGACAGGTACAATAATCTCGTCAAATCTTGCAGTGGGTGGACGCTTTTTCTCTCCCACTGATCCTTGATTGCCTGTTGGTTTTCTGTCGTCGAAGATTCAGCGATCGAGGACGTCGAGTCAATTCCAGGTTTGAGGTTGAACAAAGTGTCATGCACTCCCCATCTCCTCCTACCCCTTCTCACTTGTCATGGAAGTCGGTCTTTCGCCTAACAAGCTCGTCAAAGAAACTTTCAGCCAGCGCGAATAGCGCTGCGCTTGCTGTTGATTGCAGTCCCCGCTCCATATCTGCACCTCTGCAGACGGTCAAAAAGTCAACTGGCCCAGTAACATCAAGTCCTTCCCTCTCGCCTTCTACGTTGCAGTCTGTTGACCAACGCTCGTCCTACAACTCTTCCTTTACTCTCTCGAGCGACTCCAACACCGGAGGCGCACCGAAAACATCCGTCTTCGTCCCTGACTCCCGTGGTGGTTCCTACCCGTCTCAGCATTCCATACAACCATCCTCAACACTCAATGGCCAGGCAGATAGCTCGTCTGCGTCCTTCCGCAGTAATTCGCGTGCGCGCACGAAGTCAGAGAAAATGCGCCTCAATCTTAGTCGCGCTCCGCAACCGCCGCCATCCAGTTTTCCTGGTCCCACGGCATCGCAACAGTCGTCCCTTCACTCGGCGGGTTCGGTGTCTTCGCGTACAGGGCCGCTGTCCCCGAAGGCCATGGGTGCATCCGCCACTCGCTTCATTCGTCGTGTTGCTTCTGCACCGAACGCGAAGCACCTTTTTTCGTCAGGTTCGCGATCGGCAGCACCCACCAAGAATGGCCTCTTGGCCCCTGCAGAAGGCACTGCTTCAGCTCCCAGTGGAGCCTCCAGTTCGTTGGACCACGGTGATGATTCTCTCGAAACACTGTCGTCAGGCTCATCGAGAGGACGGACTACGCGGCATGATCGATACCGACTTTCTAGTACATCAAAATCCAGGATACCAACGAATAGTACTGGTGATACTAGTGGAAAGGCAGCCTTCCGGAGGACATATTCCAGCAACTCCATCAAAGTTCGATCGGTAGGTTTCCCTCCAACCTTGTTGTGCTGTATGCTACACAATCTTCTGTAGGTCGAGGTTGGGCCATCGAGTTTCCTCAAGGTCAAGATGTTAGGCAAGGGGGACGTCGGTCGCGTTTATCTCGTGCGGGAAAAGAAGACCGATAAACTGTATGCGATGAAAGGTGATTGTCGACTTCTCGATCATGTGCGCAGAACGTGTTGTTTAACTTTACGGTCCTAGTGTTGTCAAAGAAGGAAATGATCGAGCGCAAGAAGATCAAGCGGGCGTTAACAGAGCAGGAAATTCTTGCCACGTCAAACCACCCTTTCATAGTGACGCTCTACCATTCCTTCCAATCAGAGGAGTATCTTTACTTCTGCATGGAGTACTGTATGGGTGGCGAATTCTTCCGAGCATTACAAACTCGGCCTGGGAAATGCCTTTCTGAGGATGGATCACGGTTTTACGCAGCTGAAGTCGTGGCTGCCCTTGAGTATTTGCATTTAAATGGCTTTATATATCGTGATCTGAAGCCTGAAAGTGCGTTACCTTTTTCGTACATTCTCCCGATAACTCAATAGTTTGCCTTGCGATAATGTTGCTTGTGCAGACATCCTGCTCCACCAATCTGGGCACATCATGTTGTCTGATTTTGATCTGGCCAAGCAGTCTGGCCACCCTGGCGGAAGACCCCCTACCATCCATCAGTCAGAGCCAAACGGGGTAATAAAGTTACCATGTTTTTGGAGGTTACCCAGGAAGCTGACCCCCGCGACTTTGCCTGCCTGGTGTTCTTTAGGTCCCTATGGTTGATACGATGTCGTGCACCGCAGACTTTCGGACAAATTCTTTTGTTGGGACCGAAGGTCAGTAGACCAGTGATGGGCGAACCAGTCTTGCGTTGTAACATTTCTTTTTCCAGAGTACATTGCACCTGAAGTCATTGCCGCACAAGGACACACGGCGGCAGTGGACTGGTGGACGTTGGGGATACTCATCTACGAGATGATTGTGAGTGGAGTGTCTGTCGTCATGGGAAATCCCACTGATCCGCGGTATTTCAGTTCGCGACGACGCCATTCAAAGGGAAGGAGCGGAACGATACATTCAACAACATTCGGTTATTGCCAGTGCATTTCCGGGATGCACCCAAGATATCCAAGTGCGTGGTGTGGTGTCGTTGAACTAGAGTGGTGGCAGACTAACTGGATGCGTTCAGTGCATGCAAAGACATCGTGATTCGGTTACTGGACAAGGAGGAACGCACTCGGTTGGGGAGCAGGAGCGGTGCAAGTGAGGTGAAGTATCATAAGTGGTTTTCCAAGATGAACTGGGGTCTGTTGCGTAACACACGGCCTCCGGTAGGTTTGAGTTTACTCCCTGGTTTCATAATGACGTGGTGTGCGTGCATGTCATGTCAAGCGGGCGAGCTTCGCTCCCTGCCGCGACTCGCGCAGAGTTGGCTGCGTTTCTCATGTGTCCCTGAATGCGGCGCTCACTGTCCTTATTTCAGATCATCCCTGCTGCCTCGAATGCCGCAGATGCCATGAACTTCCGGCAGATAAAAGAGTCGAATTCGCTTCATCTCGAGAATCAGACTTGTTTCAGCACGAGGGCGTCGCCTGGTGGGGTGAAGTATGACGACGGGATGGATGTGTCCCCTGATGGGGATCTGTTTGGAGCTTTCAACAGCGTTACGATCCACTATGATGGGGAAAGCTGAGCACCCGAGTTGCCCTATCACCGTCACCTTCGCCGTGATCATGGGTCCTCGGTGCCTCTTGGGAACGCGGAGGTTCTCCCAGGTGGTTGCGGCGAGTGTTGCCGAGTCGTGAACATTGCTGATTCTATTGCTCTCACTCGTTTTCGTCATAGAGAATTCGCAGGTTGAATGTTTTTTCCCTTTTCCGGAGATAAGATATAATTGACATGTACCATTTGCATCCGCATACCAGACTATATGCTATCCTAGTTGCTGGCACATCTGCACATATCCTGGCGATTCCTGCCCCTGGCCTTTTTTTTTTCTTCTGGTGGCTGGTTTATAGAAGACAATGGTTTTAATGAGGAATTGAATGTCGGATCAAGATATGAGCCACCAGTCGAGCAGCGTTGAAGGTGTCGGACATAGGGCGAACACGCCTCTGGTGGGTTGTTCCAGAACACGACAAAAGGGCGCGGTGGGAGAGATCAGTGGATGGAAATGAAAAAAGTGCGCGAACACTGGTATAGGGGGGGGAAGAACCAATGTTCCATGGATGAAGATGGCAATGGGGAGCCACATCTTGTCATGTACGAAAGTGATTCAGTTGTGTTGATCAGATGTTGATGCTGATGGGCGCGGAGTGGTGGCGGGGATAGCCGGTCCGGTGCGGGCCAGCAGCCGCGAGTCGCTGGCGAGCGCCGTTCTTTGTACGGCCGACGTCGACCAAACCCAACGAATTTGCAAATCCGAGCGGGGACCCCGGGGACCCCCGTCGGACATTCAAACGCGATGCAGTGCACACGCGGAGGGCAGCACGGGCACAGGAGTGCAAGAGAGCCCCATGGCGAGTCTGTCGAGGAGGCGATGGGATCTCTGGGACGCGGCAACTCGAGGGGGATCACATGAAGGGCTCCCCAGAAAGGACTAGCGGATTTGACCTCGGCGCCGAGGGTCTGGCGAGGTGTCTGGATCAGGCAATGGCCAGTTGTATGTGTCTATTTGGAATGAATTTACCGAGGGTGATTTCCGAGCCCAGCCGCGGCTTGTGGGATGACAGCCTTGATTACGTATTAATCTGCAAAAGGCAAGCGCGGCAGCAAAAATGGACGCAGTCACGTAAGGCTATTTTCGGGCAAGAAGAGTTCTCCACCGACTTCATATTATTTGGACGGCCTTTCTCCTCGTCAAAAAGACGTCGATCGAGGACACCCAGCGCATATCCCCTCGTCGCTGTCGCTGTCGTCGTCCTCGTCCTCGTCGCCCAGTTTCTCCTTCGTCGTACATATATATACTGATACCCTTCGCCATTCCCTCTCTACGCCCCGCTACGTTCGATATGCAAGACCTCTACGCTCCCTCATACCCCCACCAGCAACCGCACCGTCACCAGTGGCCCCGTCACAGCGACCACTCCTACCCACACATCAACACAAACGCACCCTTATACCCCCAGCAGCCCTCTGCCAATGCCCACTCCTCCTCCAGCAACGACTCCCCCACAGACGACACTGGCTCCACCCTCAAGGTCCACGAACAACAACAGCCCCCTCCCCAAAAATCAGAGTCCAAACCACAGGCAACCTTTTTGACCAAGCTATACGCGTCAGTCTT
>Ga0307511_10005937_pt1 | contig 12341 bp, 16 predicted proteins | sample 13_EM_MG_FD_200266 | JGI IMG/M metagenome (GOLD analysis project Ga0307511, IMG submission 200266) | Populus trichocarpa ectomycorrhiza microbial communities from riparian zone in the Pacific Northwest, United States - 13_EM | ecosystem: Host-associated > Plants > Roots > Unclassified | place...
TAGCGTTGGTGGCAGCCGCCCCGCGAGGGACTTGCCAGGCAGGTGGCAGTTCCAACGGGTTCTGCCGGGGTTGGCAGTTGTTGGCAGAGCTGGCAAATGGAAAAAAGTCTATTTTTGTTCGCTGTACCGCCAATATCTACGTGTCTAGCCTCCCAGAATGTCTAGTAGCCACCTAGAATACTATCCGCGGGGTCCCAGGCCCCGGATTTCTCAGCCCGATCGTGAACGTTAGTTGAACCGTTGGTTCCTCCCTCACGCGTGCCTGCGGGACAACCCCTTTTACGTACCGTGTCAATCTCTTCGAGGCTACACATCTTGTGAAGTTCAGCGGTAGGAGGCGGCCGGACTTGCCGCTGGGTCTGAATGTGTTGAGGATCGGATTCAATGTCTCAGTTGACTGAAGCCGCTCGAATTCAGCCTCCAGTTCCTCGGCAGGGATATCCTTGAGGCCAATCATATCAGTGTCGTCACCTCCCGAGTGTGCATGTGCGCGTGTTTTTGTCTGGTGGACGGTGGACACGTAGCGTAGTGAATTACAACTCAACCACAGGGCTCAGGCTTGGGTTAGTCTGGCCCCATGCTCCGACCGACTTTTCCGGTGTAGCCGAACGGGCGCTTAGTCTGTCCTGCCACCTTCTGCCGACCCCCCTCCCACACTTGCCAATTGCCAGGCTGGCAATACACCAGGCACGTGCCATTTTGGCAGATTGGCAGCGAGCTGCCAACAACACTAGACGCAGGGAATGGATACTCCAGGCTTGGGGGTGATGCTGAGGTTGGGCACGGGCGCCAGGGATCGAGAGGCAGCAGTTCTTTTCTTCGGGACTTAGGGACTGCTCGCCAACAGTGCTCCTATCGCAGCCCATTTTTTTATACATAAGGCTTGCTGAGTGTGTTTGTGCTGGACCATTTTTCGATCTTGGGAGAAGCGGTCTCAATAACTTCGACGGCGTGTGCCGCAGCTCTTGTAATTGAAGCCTCGGGGCCTCGAATATCGTATTTAGCCCACAAGAAATGACCTTTTGTGCTTAACAGAACCCGAAACGGGAAGGGAAAACCAGCTATCTCGCCAGAAATGTTCTCTTCCTTCAACAGACCCCCAAACGCGGCGAGGAGCTCGCGTAGTTCGACTGACTGATAGTCGAAGGGTTCACTGATGAACTCGAACCACCATCTTCTACGCAAGGCACGGGAATGTGCGGGAACGTCGCGTCGAGGGCTCTCCTATGTTCCACGAGGGTGGATTAAACTTTCTTCGGGTGATCTTGTCTCAGGTCCGCTCTCTCCTCTCTCTCCTCGGTCGCGGACAACATCCTATCCGATTTCGCCATCGCCGCTTTCCTTTCAGCTGACCGTCTCTCCGCTACATCCCCATTTGGCCGTGTCCCTCTGTTGCAATCCTATCCACGCCGCCACTCTAGTCTTGCTGGCCAATAGAGCTCCGATCGCAAGAACCTCCTCCCCCTTTCCACCCATCTGCTCCCATCCAAATAGGATTCCCCCACACGCTGGTAAACGGAGTGATAGACTGTATCGGCAGGCCGTACGTCAAAAGAAATCCACCGGATGCATTCTTCAGGAGACAGAGACATAACGAGGAGAGCCGCCAAGCAGACTTCCTATCCTGGGCACAAGTCTCGAAGGCACGCAACCGCCGAGTACGGTCGTTCTCGTTCTCGTACTGCAGAGTGATTGGGATCGACCCCCTCACAATCCTCGAGCAACACCCCTTGTCTTGGTTGAGCATACTCGGATTTGGAAATTCTCCACTTGGGCAACCTGGAGGCCCTCGAAGCTATCGTCCGTCGGTTCGGCTCTGCTCCTGTGGTTCACGTTACCTTATCCTCCGTGTTGATACGGGTCGGATTTCCTGCGATTTTCGCTTCGGCTCTTGAAAACGTGACTTCTGTCAGCCTCATCGGATGTTCGTATGATCCTGTTGCGCTCAAGAAGTTTGTTGGCGGCTTTGGGTGTATCGACGAGGTTTGGTCTACATCTTCCAATATATCACAGCGGAGCATAACACATAACTGCGTACGGTCGAAGGGCGGGTACAACAGCGCAATGATGATGGAACCAAGTCAACAGATTTCGGAAGAAAGCTTTGACGGCCTTGTCGAGTTTGCGTAGTTGCTGTGTTCCATAGCGGCAACCACCCCGATGTCGGCGATTATATTCGTACCTGTCAAAGCTGGTGAACAAACCGCCGGAAATGGTCCCAACAACACCACTGACGGGTTGGGTTTAGCGGACGGCTCGATACACATGTCATATTACAGTCATGGGTTGAATGCCCTGACCTAGAAAAGTCGAGGACCAGGCGGAGGTTTTTATGGAATGGGGTGTGCTCACAGATACCAAGTCTCTTGGGGTGGGTTTGAATAGGCGGTTCTTGACGGCCCTGGCCTGGCCCTTCAAGAGGGACGGGGTCTTAAGCTTACGGGATGGTTGATTGGGACGAAGAAAATTCAGCAGTGACCCGCCCTCGTCACACCCAACTGCTCCAGGAGCCGCTCACCGTCTGATTCTTACTTGCTCCCCCAACAGCCATCAGCCCTCAAGCGGCCAACATCGTGGTTTCCGCTCGTAGTTATCCTGCCACACGGTTATGACGCAGATGATTGGGCTGGACTTGGGCTGGACCTGCGAGGGAAGCAATCGTGAGAATGTGATGACGCAACGCCGACTCAGGCGGCACGTGACTTCTCTATGAGGTCATTCTGGAAAATTCGGGCGTTTGCCGGACTTTCTCGAGACCCCTCGACGAGTCCTCGAGGTAAGGTGGGTATATAATGCGGTGGGCAGGGATTGGCGTGGTCAGTAATCCTCCTCTTCAGTCACACACTCCATCGATGTGGTTTAACCGACCAGCCTACAACAGCTACACGCCCTCCGGTTACAACTACCGGAGCTACGACGACCATTACGACAGAGCGATTGCTCGAGAGCGTGCTGCTCGCGAACGGGAAGCCGCCGCTCGCCACGCTGAACTTCTCTATTGGCAGCAGATGCAAGACGCCGCTCGATCCCCATATAACTCTTATCTCAGCGATGACGGCGATTCCTTCATTCCCCACCCGTACGATCCCCGCGTTTACGCATACCCCATTCACGAGAGTTCGAAGAGACAGCGGGTCCCAGAACGACGGGAACAACCCGAGCCAGCTCGTCAGGCTGAACTTAGCAGACGACGCGAGGAGAGGGGCCGAGAATTGGAGGAGCCCGGCTCCCAGCAACGTAGGGTAAGCTAAAGCTTGTGTTTTGGGTTGAACGACCCCGATCACCCTGCATTGATCGCTAATATTTTCCTCTTTCAGCCGACGTCTACATCCACCCCTCGCTTTTCCGTCCCCATCTCTTCACCAGGACCCCCTTCCACGACTTCCCACACAACGACCACTCGACCTCCGAGATACCCATCCCCGCCACCCTCACCGAAGCCAGCGACGTCGGAAGCAACCCCGGAACAAATCCGAGCCGCCATGACAATCCAAGAGTTTTATCGAAGCCGGGTCACGCGTCAGCAAGCCCTCGCCTCCATTGCTGAGGTCTTGACCCAGTTCGAGCAATTAAAGTCGACTTTCTCTCCGTCACCACAACTTGACTACCGTGGCGCTACCCCCGAAGATGTCATCACCATCCCTGTCTCCGAGCCGTTTGCACGTGGATCATCAATACCCCCCTCCCCTGGGGACGCCGAAGGCGCCACCGATACCTCAAATTTGTTGGCATACACACCAAATAACAAGGTTGTGCTCGAATACATTGAAAACCTCAACCGGTTGGTCGACAAGCTGGACAGGATCGAGAGCGGAGGACATGCGGCAGTCAGGGAACAGCGGAAGCAAATGATCAAGAACGTGGAAGCGGAGGCACAGCGGATGGATGGTTGGATAGCGACGATATGGAAGCTGGCGCAGGCTCGGTCTAAACCTCAGTCCACCTACCCACTGTGACCCCAGCCCACCATGGAGGACGTCTTTTGATCCCCTTGCGGTTAGAGTCTACTTGCATCCCTACAATCACCTCCTCTCCCCTTCCAACATTCCGTTGCCACATCTCATGTACTTCATGTCATCGGTACCTGTGCCACTAGTAGTACAACCACTAATATACCAAACGTGTTTCGATCTACTGAACTGAACCGCAAGAGCGCTAAACGATTGCAAGGTAGGCACGTGTCGAGTATCCACCAACCATCCCCGCGTACAAGCGGTGGGGCAAGTTAACCGGCCTATCTTTACTCCAGGCATAGTCTGTTATAACTCGAGGAGCAGCTGCAAGGCGTATCGCCATTTCCGGGCCAGCTCTCGGCGGGGGGAAGTAATGAGCCAACCACACACAGTGGAGGCAGTCGAGGAGTCTCCGCCCCAAGGTGACTACGATCTCGTATACATCTTCGTCTTTGGACTGAAACATTCACCGCGAACTCTCAAGGAAATGTATCCATGGGTCTTGAAATGCCCCCCAACTCCACTCCCCACGCATTCTCCGGCCCACCCCCGCCGGAGTTGATCGACGCGGTGATTGACCAACTACGCGAAGACGTCAATGCTTTGAAGGCATGCGCTCTAACTTCTTCCTCCTGGCTCCCGACAAGCCGATACCACTTGTTCAATGATGTCTTCTTCGAGGACGGGACGTCTATACTTCGTTGGACCCGGACGTTCTCCACACCGTCGGACATCCCGTCATACGTCGAGAACCTCCATGTCGGTTGCGTATCCCTGTTAGATTCCAATCCCGCACCCGACCTTTCTACATTCACTCGCTTGAAGGGCCTTTTCATCGGTGGTAGCGAAGTCACCCCGCGGTACCGTTACCTCGACAAAATCCCCTTCCGAAGGATCACCCTCCTCCAATCAACAAGCTTGCGAACGTTCAGCCTATCTCTCCCAGTACTTCCCGTCTCTGACGTGTTTTCGGTCGTTCGCCATTTTCCTTGCCTGGATAATCTTTCATTGAGGTGTTTTGCCGTACTGGCCCCAGCTGATACAGTGGACGACAAGACCGACGGTTCTCCTTCCTTCCGCGGGGCGCTCACCCTCGTATCACACCTCAATTACGGGCCGCTAGTCACGAATCTGCTGGCATTTCCAAGCGGGATCCACTTTACCCATTTGAACATTGCGGTTTTACGGGATGACGAGTTACCCAACCTCCGTGAGCTAGTAGAGGCGTGCTCACACACGATCACCTCTTTGCACATCACCCTCGACCTCGGTAAGTGGAATCAGCACGGTCAGTGTGCCTCGTAAAATGTACCGCTCATTCGCTCTTCCCGACCTGGCCCCTCTAGCGTTACCCGACAACGAGTTTTCGCATCTTTTCGACCTCTCCAAACTCCACGGCCTCTCCGAATTCCATGTCACCCTCCACGCGATGCGATTTCCCGCCACAACATTCAACAAGATGCTGTCAAGTATCGCAGATGCAGAATCGCGTCTGCATAACCTCAAGCTGACCTTGTTCACCTGGAGGTTCTGGAACTTCGAGGAGACGGACGTGGAGCGATGGGACGCGGTGGATATCGCGCTCGTGCGGCTTTCCAGGACCATCAGGGAGAGGTTCGCGGTGAGCCTGGTGACCCAAGTCACTGTCAATCTGTTGGAATATGGTCCGCACGACATCCGTACCATCTTGCCTCGGTTGGCGGAGCAAGGGGTGGTACAGTTGATGCGCGACGGTGATTCCACCTTGGAATTATCTTCATCGTAGGTAAGATCTTGTACTCTCTCCGGTCGACGCTTTCATAGTTAATTCGGAACCTAGTCACCAGGGATCGTGTACAAAATCGTATCCCAGGAGTTGAAGTCCAATGCCGTCCCACCCCTTTGACCGCCTTTGTGCAAGGCAATGACGCTATAACGGACGCCGCTTCATTGATAGCGGACAGGGGCATTTGCATATCTCCAAATGGTGGGACAGGGTATACTATTCTTTAACCGACATCCCTGGTACATCATGTCAACCGGAATCACATATAATAGCCTTACTTCTCCAATGCTCGACCCTCGTGAAGGGGGGCGATGCGCTGTCAAGTTTGGTTGTGAACGATTAATGTACGCGGAGATGGGAAGATGTATTCCGTCCGTTCAAATGGCTGGAACTAATTATCAATGACCTATGACCGGAACGGTCAAGGCGTTGGATTTGGTATGCAGACAGCAGAGGCGCAGTGGAAGCAAATGGCCCGTGTTTCCTTTTATCATCTGCATCCGCTGAACGGGGTAGGGCAGCTACCCGAGTGGTGTTTGGAAAGGGGAGACGGTGCACGTGAACACGATCTCGAGGAGTTCGAGGGGATGTATCTGTCCCAACACACCGGCGTTCGCAGGGAGGAAGGCCAGGTTCCAAATTGTACTAGGAAAGTTTTGGTCGTGTTTGCAGTCCAGTGGTTACTGAAAAATCAGAGTCCCACCGAGCGGGGTCCTCCGAAAAGGATAGCCAACGACGGATCGTGGGGCCTCGCGGTGGCATGGAGGGGAAGGCCGGAAGGGATCACTGGGTCTCGAGCTGATCGCGGATGGGCGCTCGAAGCGAGACCCCCATCTGGACTCTGAACGTCGAAGACCTCGGTGACCCCACGCGCCATTGGTTTAAGGTAATGGTACTACTGCCGTGGCGAAGCTCGTGGGTATTTTGGGGAGGCCGGCGATGTGTCCCCAACGGATTTGTTCCCGGTTCCTGACAAAATCTGGTTTGGATAAATCGCGAAATTCGTCCCCAGTCGAACCACACAACCACTCTCCGTTCCCCACCACGTCGTAGGTGTTGAGCCTCGTCCTTACTTCCTGTGAATGTCCTACTTACTGCAAAGCTTGCCCAGGTAACGATGTCCACATCTGACCCATCCGACGGCAGCGCCATCTTTCCGCAAGAGCTGTTCGAGAAGTTCATTGATCTCCTCGAAATTGAGTCTTTGCACGATCCTGCCCTCTGGAATTTTTCTCTCGTCTCGAAGACGTGGGCGTATCACAGTCGCAAACGGATATTCACCCAAGTCAACTTCACATCACAGGCCAGGTTCCAACAGTGGCGCAAGAATATCGCTCCAGGCCCTGACGGCGCTTCATCCCTGGTCCAGGTTCTGGTCTTTCCCCAACTGGGGGGAGACATATGGATCCACCCTGCCGCCTTGCTGGAGGGGGAGCAACACCTCGCATCCTTTACCAATCTCAAAGGCTTGGTCGCATTCGACCTTCACACGTCGTTCTTCAAAGACCGGGCGCTACTCTCCCAATGCTTCCGTGTCATGGGGAAGAACCTCAGCTTCGTTCGGCTCCACCACGTCAAAGGTACCCCGCAAACCTTGATACCGTTTATCCAACAATCTCCGCAACCAAAACCGTGGACGTCGAATACTACACCGAACTCGGGGACACGCCACCAGAGGAGCCCGTCGACGAGACGAAAGGCCATTTCAAAGGTGCCCTACGACTGTTGTCGATTGACTCCAATGGGTTGAGGGCGATCGATGGCATCGCGAGATTACCATTGGAATACGAAGGGGTTTCTCTCACCTCAGCCATGGATTTTGTTGAACCATACAATCGGTTGATTTTGGCTTGCGCTCAGACCCTCGAGAGGTCCCTCTCTCTCGCTGGGCAAGCCCCGTAGGTGTGTCGATTCGTCCTCCCAACCTTAGTGGGTGCTCACGGAATCTAGATTCGTGGGGGTTGACCGTCGCAAGTTGTACAAAACTGCAGACTGTGCGCCTGGGAACGTCTAGGAAACCCGGCATTATGTTGGAAAGGCTCATTCAATCGATCAACTCTTCAAATCTCCTCGAACTTGTTTTCGAGTTGATTTGGGACAGGTATATGCACGACGACATCGTAAGTGTAATCGACATCCCCGCTTGGGACCCAATCGACGACGCGCTGTGTACCGTGGCGAGACGTATCCGAGAAGGACGCTCCGAGAAGCTGAGCGTCATTTTGAGTGTGGTGGCACCTCAGTCCACCGATCTGGGGAAGGTGAAGCTGGGGAAATTATTCACCAAGTTTAGAGACGGGGGGAATGTCAGGCTAGAATATTTCGCGGATTATTTACCACCTGTAAGTCCTTCCACCAGCCTTTCCGAGGGCAAAACTCACTGTTCACTCCCTAGGGCATATACTCCTCAGATATGCCCCTGTTAGCGGTGGGGTGATACGGGATTGGATCTCACGATCCAGTCCTTCCGAAAAGGTTTCGTAGCGTAGTTCTGCCATGTCACCTTTTTTTGTGGCTGTTAGGTGCCCCGAAGTGTTTTTTGTCATCTGTTCTATACCCCACGTTTTAGTGTTACACGTCATACCCCTGGTTGACAGTTTTGCGTATGTAAGTTGCTACCGGCGGGGATTTCCGAGAATTATCCATCAGTGACCACGACATGTCCGCTGCGCGAGTGAGGCAAATCCTTGCCAAACCCGGGTTTGTTATCGGCAAAGATGCCAATGAACTTCGAGAATTGTCGGGTACGGTGCCTTGATCGTCCTCTCCCGGCCGCAGCGTTACTAGACCTCCATTTCAGGCCGTGACGAGTTTGTTCAACAAAGTTTCGACCAATTTGGATACGCGTGTTATTCTGGGGCGTTCGTACAAGCTTTGGTGGTAAGATCCCACATTTACAATCCGTCAAGCGGAGAGCCTGATCCCTGCACAGCTACTGGTTGCCGAGCTCGAGAGTGATCGACCGGATTTCACACGGAGGCAACAACCGATGGGCTACTCGTATGCGACATTGTTGGTCCTCGGTTATATCGGACGCGTGGGCCCCGACGATGTTGGCGAAGACGACTATATCAACATGCTCAGTGTCTTGCTCCACGCAGGCGTCCCTGTTGATAGCCAAGACATTATCGGGCGGACCGCCCTCCACCACGCTGCAAACTTCACCGGGATCTGCGGTCTCACCAAGGTCCTCCTGAAGCATAAGTCCAACGTGAATCTACAAGATCGGTTCGGAGCCACTCCCTTGTTGGCCGCTATACAGCAGCATACCATCGATGTGATCCCGTTGCTTCTCGATGCAGGCGCCAATCTAGATGTCACAGACGGAGAAGGAACTTCCCCTAGATCCATGTACCCCACGCGCCCCATTAATGTATCCAACACGGTGAAGGACTGGTTGGTGAAACACGAAGGGAAGGGGTCAGTCCTACAAGGGGACAGGTGCAGCAAGTGCGGAACCAGAAGCGCCTCCGTGAAGCGTTGTGCGAGGTGTAGGTCGCGGTTGTACTGTTCCCCCGAGTGTCAAAGTGAGTTCTCCGAGCCAACACTACGCATACACTATCTCATACCACTCACGATACCGCACCAAATCAAAGAGACGGATTGGAAAGAACACAAAAAGAGCTGCCAACCATTTGAAAAGGAGGGGAATCTCCTTGTTGTAACGCCGTCGTACTCATTTGGCGATTTTGGCGACAAAGCTACTACCCTTATCATGGTTCCGATAGCCTCCGAGAAAAAGCGGGGACCGATTATCACCCATGAAAGGTTCGAGACGAATGTCCCAGATGGGAGAAACATGGTGCTCAAGATCCAGCTTCCTTTGCGCGACGGCGATATGATGCTCGTGTATAACAAGAAGCGAAACTTCGAATGCTTTTTGGATTGCGATAAGAATCCGGCCGCTTATACGAGGATAAAGAGCGTAATCAGAGAGAAGGGAGTACTTGGGCTGAAGGCGTATTTCGCGGCAGAGTTGAGGTCGAAGAACGAGTTGGCGATAAATGTCGCTGAATGCCTGCCGGAGTCCAGGTTTTGAGCGTTTAGTCGCACAGTAACATCGCCCACCTGACTGGTACCCCCCTCGCCGCCTTTGTGCATCCCCTCTACTGAAGTGCCGGTGAGCTGTAGCTGCGATTATATAAGTTTGCAAGGAAGGGGTATGAACAATAGTAACTTTAGACCCCCGTTTCCGCCGCCATGGAATTCGGGCGGTGTGTACGCGGACGACATCCACCCCATCTCCACCACAAGCCCCTCCCCCTGGGAGAAATATTCCAAAATTCACTGAGAGAGTGTAATGGCATGGGCGGAATGCCTACAACGGGGCGGATTTATGATGCGACCCCCTTTTGCGGTCCCCGTCTTCTTTTGTAATCACCAGCCACCTCAGAGTGACTTGAGTCCTGTGTACATATATTCCTCGGTTTAGGTAGGCATGTGACTGCTGCCGGCAAATCCCGTAAAATGCCTCCCCCACGGGTCAGTTGGAGAGATGCGGACCACGATATACCCCCCACACAAGGCATACCGACACGAGCGAGAGAACTCCTTGCTAAACCCGGGTTCATTGCTGGCGAAGATGCCATCGAACTCCGAGAGTTATTGAGTACTGTACCTTGATTCCTCTCTCCTAGGCGTGGTGGTAAACCTTCACCACAGATGCTGGAATGGTGTTACACGATCTCGACCGATTTTGGCGGGTATGCCTCGAGGGAGCGCTTGGAGCTGCTTCGATGGTAAGATAACACGTTTCCCGCTGTGCGCTGAGCCAGTAGTTAACAGATTATAGCTTCTGGCCGCCCCGAGCAATCAGTTTGATCCCACACATAAGCAGCCATCGGGCCACACGTATGCGACTTTGCTGGCCCTTGGGTACGTCGGGCGTACCGATTCCGACCGCTACAAACCAGATAACTACATCAAACTACTCGATGTTATGCTCTCTGTTGGGGTTCCTGTCGACGGTCAGGACGTTATGGGGAGGACCGCTCTCCACTCCGCCGCGGGCTGGGCTGGGACCTGCGACTTCATTAAGGTCCTCTTAAAGTACAAGGCCAACGTGAATCTACAAGATCGATTCGGGGCTTCCCCTCTCTTGATCGCGATAGAGCGGCATATCGTCGATGTGATTCCGCTTCTTCTCGACGCAGGCGCCGATTTAGATGTCCCAAACGGAGAAGGGAGTTCCCCTAGATCCAAGTACCCCACGCGCCCCACCAGGGTATCCAACGTTGTGAGGGATTGGTTAGTGAAACACGAGGGGAAGGGATCGGTCCTGCAAGGGGACAGGTGCAGCAAGTGTAGGACCAGAAGCACCTCCATGAAACGTTGCACGAGGTGTAGGTCGCAACTGTACTGCTCACCTGAGTGTCAGAGTGAGTTCACCCGAGCCAGTACTACGCTATATCACGCCCCTAATGATACTTTGCTCTATCAAAGGGGCGGATTGGAAAGAGCACAGAAAAAGATGCCAACCGTTCGACAAGGAGGATAATCTTCTTGTGGTGATGCCGGCATACAGACTTGGCGGCTGTGACTACTTGTCCACGATTTCTAAAGTTCCATCCTCCTTCGGGAATACAGGAAGACCAACTCCCAGCGAAAAATCTGAAGCAGACGTCCGAGGGAGGAGAAACATGGTACTTGAGATCCAGGTTCCCCCTGGCAATGATATGATGCCTATGTGTAACAAGAAGCGAAACTTCGAATGCTTTTTGGTCTACAACAAGAACCCGGTTGCTTACGCGAGGATAAAGAAGATGGTCAGCGAAAGGGGCATCCATGGGGTGAAGGCATACTTTGCGGCGGAGTTCAGGTCAAGGGACGAGTTGGCGATAAATGTCGCGGAATGCCTACCGGAGTCCAGGTTTTGACCATCCAGCCGCACGGGAGTATTAGCTTCTGTCCATCCAATGAACATACCGCACGGTCGAAAACCATGGTTATATTAGCTTGCGGAAGAGGTACCTAGAGATAGTAACCCTTCGATCCCTCGGCCTGTGATCACCACGGACTCCGAATATAATGGCGCTACATCCCGTGTATCCCCGCACTGGTACAACTACTTAGTTCTGCCCCGCTCGCCATCGCTCTCTCTGATTTCTTTCACCCTGACGAGTCACCACATTCGTCCCACGCGGCGATGATGTATGTGTACACCCTCATCCAATCCTTAGTTTGAGCTTGGCATGCCCGATTTTGCTCGACTCAGGGTGGAGTCTCTTCGCGCGCGGTAGCCAGACACAATATTTTTGCGCTTGTATGTGGAGGGGTACCTGGTCATCCGCCCTTCTGTCGCGTCCGCGATGATCTTTCGAAGAGCATGCTCTAAGCCCTCAGTGAGCGACAAGAGGGAAGGTTCATTCTGCTGCCGAACTCGACCCGTTCGTTCAACGACGTGACCATTTGGCTGTTGCCTATGAGAGCATCTGCCTGGCAGGACAGTGGCGGGCGAAATTTGAGGGTCGAAAGCGTCGATCTAACTACCTGGCCTATATTTTTCAGGCCCGCCTCGTTCAACACTCCCCCGTGTATTCCACCGTTCGCCCTGCATGGCAGCCCCTGGTGTAATATGTTGGCGGGTGAGTCCAGGAGAAACGTTACGGGATGTTGGGGGGGGG
>Ga0307511_10005938_pt1 | contig 12340 bp, 10 predicted proteins | sample 13_EM_MG_FD_200266 | JGI IMG/M metagenome (GOLD analysis project Ga0307511, IMG submission 200266) | Populus trichocarpa ectomycorrhiza microbial communities from riparian zone in the Pacific Northwest, United States - 13_EM | ecosystem: Host-associated > Plants > Roots > Unclassified | place...
ATGCGCTTTACTCAAGTAAAATAAATTCCAAACTGTCCCAAACACTCCAGGTATCGAAAACTCCAAATCAATCCTTTGATTCGACTGGCACTCAACTAGAACTTTCTTTGCTTTAAAAAATCAATCAGACCATAATCTTTGTTCTTTTAGAGTTCTAAGCAGCACGTTATTTAGGAATCTAAACAAAACATCAAAATGTTGTGAAATTCTATATATGATTTAGCGATAACACACATGTCCAGATCCCTGCACTTAAGATGTTAACATAGAAACAAATAAATATCTACAGGCTGTTCTGTTAATATTCAAAAGGAACAAAATAACTCGCAACAGCATTGTAGACTGGGTAGCATTCCAAAATACTGTGAACTTCATCAGGTTGCTTTGTAGTGAAACTCGTCAATTGTAGAGTATATTAAACCTTCATCTTCAAGTGATCTAATAGATTCCCTGGCCAAGACAAAAGAAAAGGTCGATAAAAGGAATTACTTGATAATGTAGGGTGAGAAGGGGAGATAGAGAGAGGTTACTTGATCTTCTCCATGGGAAGTTTCAGCTGTTGGCAAAGTTCATCCATGTGCATCCCTTTTTCCTGTCCACTGCAACCAAGAACAGTTCTCAACATTCGTAAAGGAACTAAATGTAAGTTCAGTATTAGCAGATTAAAATTTAATAGCAGTCAGAAGAATAGTGTTTGCAAAACATGGCTAACTATTCCAAGCAACGCTGCAAAACTTAATTGTCCATAGCAGTCAGGACAAACTGCAAGTGTTTTTGAAAAAAAGAAACCAAAAGAAAAAAATTAATGGACTGCTCAAAAAACTAAAAACAAGTTCAGTAGCAACAGATTAAAACAGAAAAAGAGCATCTCTCCATGACATGGGGCAGAGTGATGTTTTAAACAAATAGAACTCCAATGAAACAAGGAAGAATTCCAAATTAGCAGTCTACAGCTGGAGGGCAAAAGAGAATGAGAACCATATAGAACTTGATATATTAAACGCAATCAAAGGTACTACGGTTGCACTAAGAAAGGGAAAGGCAACCACAGACAACATGAGATTTCAAGGAGAAAGAAGCTGCATGGAGTAAAGAGTTTAAATGTTCAACTCACATGCTTGAAGACTGTTGCAGACGATCAAGGACCAATTGATCACAATCCTTTAGCCCATCAACATCAAATTGCTTGGACATCTGGGAAAAGGAAGCTAGAATGTTATGCCAAACACATTTGGAAAGCAGGACATTGAAAAACGTTTTTTTGAAGCAGTCCCATACCAGGTTTGATGTGAATGTCTGACCATTCCGCACAGGAGTGTTCATTGATGATTCTACCATATGAAGCTGAGTTGAAGCTCCACCCTGCAAATTCAGTTGAAAAAAATTCACACAACCAACCAACAGAAAACACAATATGCTCTCAAATCATTTCAGAAATTGATAGTGCATAATTCATCCGCTCCAAGATCAATACCTGCAATTTGGAATTCTGCAAATGGGAATGTATGCAATCTATAAAATGAAAAGTAATCTCATCAAAGTTTGTCACGGGCCTGCAATAATAAAAAGATCAATAAGATGGCAGTGAATTTATAAATAATGAAGCTTGCACACTGATTCAAGAAACCAATCATGTCCACTATAAAACACATCCAAGCCACGCTCAACAAGAAGGGTTCTTAAGAAAAATATGTCTTAATAAGTGGTTAAATGTGGCTAAAAAGCTCTCCTCGTCAACTCCAAGTTGCTTTGTCAACGCAAATTCCAAGTGCCATCATTAGTGGAAATTGAAAATTGAATGAAATGCACAGTTTCAGAGAGACAAGTACAATGATCACCAAAGGGTATGGTCAATACCTGACAGAGAAAGCAACCAACTGCTTGACATCTTGAAAAACTCTCAAGTGTCCAATAACTCGAACATACATTCCATCTCTATAGAAAAATGATTCGCATAGGAAAAAAAACAAACGTTAAAAGATCTCACATCAGAAAAAACATGACACCAGATTTTTCTCATGCTAGATGCTTGGTAAGAGACATGTATAAGAGACTGGAAACTTACTGTACTGCCTCCATTTCCAATTTGTCAAAATTCTCGGTCACCCTATTAGAAGTGTTGAGCATACGTCAAAACTACTCTTCACAACAAATGAAAAACTCCAATTTTGAATATAATCAACACTTTTGTTTGATTATTTGATTTTTGGTACACAACAAGGCATGGAAATTTAAAAGATTAAAGGCAAGCAATTTCTTTACATATGAACACAGAAATTTCACATGCAAACACATAATTACCATCTTCTACAACCAATACGGCCTGTTCCATCATCTATGACAAAACTAACATCAGTCGACTTTTCAGCTTTATTAAACACCATTCCAACAACCGTAACCTACACCAAAAAGGCGAAGAAATGGAAGAAAATGGTTAAAGAGAAACCAAATGGATAAAGAAATTTAAGGCTTAGACCCACAGAACCATATTTATATAACAAGAATTGAGAGTGATTACATTGGTAACATCCACACCGTTGATCACAAAACTTGACTTCTCATCACCAGATTGAGAAGCTTGGCTTATCTGCTTCACCGTAACTGGAACCACACCCAACGAATTGCGACTCTATTCCCAAACAAAGAAATTTTTACAAAAAAAAAAAAAGGAATGGAATTGTCAGGACAAAATTTTGACAATTATACAATATTATGAAAAGAAAAAAAAATCACAGTCTAACTTAGACATTTGGCAATAATTGATAGTTACTTACTTTCTCATCCCACCATTTTTGACAACAAACAAACAACCAACATAAAATCCATAACCCTGAGACTAACAAAAAAAAAACACAATTTTTTTCATTTCCAACACTCAAATTCAAATTATACTCAACAGAGTTTTTCAGTTACGTGCTTTAATTTTCCTACACTTTCTCAGCAACCAAACAGCAAGTAAAACTACAAAACCGCGAAGATCGACAAAAACACGGATCTTTTCACTCCACTTTCTCAATTGATTCACTTAATTTTCCCACACTTTCACGGGAAATATAATTATAAAAACCTAACACTGATAAATAAGTTGCTTTTTGTTTAATTTTCGTTGACGGAATGGAAAAATGGGAAACAATTATTAAAAGGAGCGAAATTAACAAAACAAAACAAAACACAGAGAGAGAGAGAGTGAGAGAAGGCTTGCTTTAGCGGGAGAAGGTGTGGAATCGGTGAGCTGAGTGGATTGAGAAGGCATGAATCCGCCGCCGGAGAAGGCGGAGGTAGCGTCGAATTGGCTGCTTGAAAACATTTTTTCGTTCTTTTGAAACCCTAGAAATGGAAATTTTTTGGAAGAATGAGTCAATTTTTAGCGAATGCAAGACAGAGGGAGAGGAGGGTAACTTTTTAACTCATTAGATAACGGATTCCCGCCATTGTGGTTTTAGTTTTCCTTTTCCCGCGCGGGGGAAACGACACCAGCTGGTTTCGTTTGGGGGATGGGAGTTCATAGTTATCGGTCCGAGGATTAATCGAAGAAAGTGATTGGGGGGTTATCGAATCAACTATTTTTATTAAAATAGCTTTTTATTTTTTTAAAGACAAATTTTTAATGTTGAGGATTTGACATTTATAATTCAGTTTTGCATTTAATTTCCTACTTTTGTTATGAAAAAATGATAGTAATTGAAAATATTTATTTTCTTGACCCGTGGTAGCTTTTTTTAAAAAAAAAATGTTTAGACACTATTTGTTTTTGTGTTTTAAAAATATTTTAAAAAAAAATTAAAAAAAAATTATTTTTTTCTTTGCTTCAAATTAATAATTTTTTTAGTGTTTTCAGATCAGTTTAATGTGCTGATTTCAAAAATAATTTTTAAAAAATAAAACTAATATTATTTTGATGCATTTCCGAGTGAAAAGCAATTACAACCACACTCCCAAACATGCTTAAATCATTTGAATAAACAACATGTCCCCCTTCCCCTTATAAAGATATACATGTGGTCTTGTTTTTTAAAAATAAAACAAAAACATTTTAATCACAAAAGAAAATCTATTCATATCCATTTCAATATATATACACACACTGATTAGCATGGTTAATTTATTATCTTTTAAGTTAAAATGAAACGAGTTAATTAATTCTTCATGTCTTCAATTTTGGATTCAACCAAATAAGAATTTAGTAGAAGTTTTTTAAGTGAATAATATATGTTTGTCTTGATGGGTAATTTGATTACAATAGTTTTTATTAACTTTGATATAACTTAATCTATATTGCTAGTATTATAAAGTGTTAAGATTAAATGATAATAGTAGTGTACTACTTAAAATCAAATTTATAGTTGAAATATATATTGATAGAAGATGAAATATCTGATTTTTTTTTTGGATTGGCATAGTTGTTTGAACTTTAGCATCATGTTTGCAACGGTGGAAAATGTAGGTGATGACATAAGAAAACCCAAAGTCTTTAGATCAAGATTTATATAGTTGAATAATAGGCTAATCATTTAGTTATAGTAATCTCATCTATATTTTTAGCCAAAATATTTGGTAGCCTGATGTGGAAAGCTCAAGTGACTGATAACTGGTAAATCATGTAGCTAGTAGTTGGTGCTTGGTAAATCAGAGTGACACGTAACTTGTACTTGTAAGAGGTCTCATTTAATGGAAGTGAGAGCTCTTAGATGTTTAGGTCAATAACTTCATAAAGAGAGAAAATATAATGAGGTATTTATAGCCTATGAGTTTTTTTTATATGAAGATGAGGGGCTGGATAGTCATTTTACTCCTATAAATCAATGTAATATTTTAAGTTGTATTCCACTTAAAATAATATATATTGAATTAGTATAAAATATATAGGAACTTGCATGGGGTTTTGAAAGTTACCGAGAGACCTGCGTAGGGTCCTAAAAAAATTATCAAGAAAATGTTGGGCTCAAGCGAGTTGTCTAAGCCTATTAGGGGTGAAAAATAGGTATGGGCGCATGCTTCAGCCCATGGGGATAATAGGGAGCTTGGTGCTGGGTGTACGCCCTCAAGTGCTGGGAATACCCAACGCTTGGAACGTTAGAACCAAACATTGTTTGAACCATTATTGGTGGGCTTGTTGAGCCCAATGTTATGGGCTTAACTTGGAGGTGAAGCCTGTGGGCAAGTGGATTCATGCACGTTGCCTGGCTTGTGTTTTTTTTTTAATATTTGAGCCTTTGGATTTTTTTTTCGCGTTAAATTTAGATTTATTAGTAGCCCCTCAAATCTTTATGATATTAATACGCAAAAATTTGTAAAAATAACAAGTACCATGAGTTTGTTGAAATCTCTTCGTATGAGAAGAGGGGGAGAAACTCCGAGGTAATTTACTGGAGAGCCTATATGCAGGGGCGTGCATCGTGTTTGAAGGATTTTTATAGGGAGCCATGGATGAACTTATACTTAGAATTTTTTTCTATGAGGTAAGAGAATCCCATTAAAGAAAAGCTTGTACTTAGAAAATTTTTTAAGTAGATGAGGGAACCAAATAAGGGTGATCTTATACTTGAAAAAAAATTGAAAAGGCTAGGATAACTCATGAAGGGTGAGCCTATATTTATAAAATATTATAAGAGGCTAAAAAACGAGGAGGAGAAAGTCATACTTAGAAAACATTTTAAATGGCCAAGTGAGCATTAAGAATGTGAGCTTATACTTAAAAACAAATTTAATAGGTTAAAGGTAACCCCACGAGGGTCATTCCTTGCGATAGCGTGAGGTTTTGAAGCTCTATACTTATATGAGATCGTATTAGAGAGGGAGAGAGGCTCGTGGCCTCTTAGTCGATGGTGTGGGGCTTGAAAGCCCCTACCAAATAGAGATTACACTATAGTGGGAGGCATGTGGCCTCCTTGACAAGGGTGTGGCTGAAGAGTCCACAACTAGAAAAAGATCTCATTGAAGAGTGAAAGTGGTTGTATTAGAAGAGGGAGGTATGTAACCTTTCCAACGATGGCTTGGAGCATGACAGCCCTCCACTTACATGAGAGTGGGAGATCTGGGATCATTCATAGAGATAGTGTGAGGCCTAGGAGCCTCATTAGTGAATCTTTGTAGTCCAAAACTGCACCAAAGAGGTGCGATATTCGAGATCAATCCTAGAGATTGCAGAAGGCCCGAGAGCCCCACTAGAGAGTCGTGTTAATCCACGACTGCATTAGAGAGACAAGAGATCCGAGATCAATACCTGAAGATTTTGTGACGCTCAAGAGCCCCATTAAAAATCCATGTCGATCCAAGACTACACTGGAGAGGCGGGAGATCTAAGATCAATCCTTGGAGATTTTGTAAGGCCCGAGAGCCTCACTGGAAATTTATAAATAGAATGTCAGAGGTAATATTTTTATTTAAAAAATAAACTCATTTCCACGAAGGATAATGCATTTTGAGGTGATATGGATGCCAAACATGAAGGAGATTTTTTAGAAGAAATATGTCTTGAAGGTGATAAGTGTTTGTCTTAATTTCCTTGTTAACTTTGAATAGATAGTCCCATTTTGATTAAGGGGAGTAGTAGATCACTAGGAAACACCAAACGCCCATGGGTTGGTCTTTTATGGTTTTTCCTCGAGCTTTTATTTCTACTAGGAAAATGATTTTTCTTGAAAAGTCATTCATGCTAATTGTTTTTATAGAAACAAAGAGACCCATGCCATAACACACTGACCTCTTTCACCTGAATATGATTTTTCATAACTTGTTTCACCTTAAAAAAGTTTTTTCTTAGTTTTTTTTATATGTTGATCTCCTAATAGCTCAAAATAGTTTGGCGTGGAACAACATAATTAACTAATGTCAATGTCATGAATGTTTAAAAGAAGACGTCTAGAGTTCCTAATGGGCATGGGGTATCAGAATGGCATGGACTTCCAGAGGGACTTGACAAGCGTCCAGGAAATATCTCAACACCATTAAGCTACATCTCTGAAAAAAACAATAACTATAACAATAAGATAACTTCAGGCTTCAAGTTCAAGACTTCAAGGAGATGAGGTTCAAGGCCCAGTGGGTCATCAAATTACTCCAAACATTTTTCGTTGCCAAACTCTCTCCCGAAAGTGACACGTAGGACAACGAAAAAAGGTTCCTATATTAATCAAACCCATCCACCTGTACAAGAAGCCTCCACCTGGACCACTCAACAAATAACATCCATCCAAATTTCCTTGTAATCGATTAGTTCTGGTTTTTTTTTTAATTTATTTATTTACGTGGGGTGTCTGGGTCAGTTTACGCGCACCACGACTATTCCCCACGGCCCACTGGACATCCTGCAAGCTCAGGAGCAGGTAAGGCACTGCGGGGGTGACAGACGTGCACATAGAGGGTCGAACCCGGGACGGGGGCGGAACAAGTCACACGATTGACCACAGTAGCTAAGCCCTCAAGTGCTTAGTGCTGGGTTTTTAGTTGGATAAGATATTGTATCAATTCGGTAAAGCAATTGAACTCAAATTAATTAACCTAAGTCATTTTTCATGTCACCCTGGATGTACATATCCATGCCAGAATTCATTACGCTACACCATCACTGCCCCCTCTGAAAATTATGGAAAACTTCAAATCAGTCCATATACATTGCTTAATTTTCAATTTTATCCAAAAACATAAAAAACATTTTATTAAGTAAAATCGTTTGCATTTCATAGATTTATTGATTGGCATGTCCATTAATAATTTATACGTAATGTACAATCTTTTCCATAAAAAAAAACTCGATGGTAATAAAAGACTTGATTTATGAAAAATGTTATTTTGGGATGAAATTAGGGATTGAAAAATATTAGGGACTAATTTCAGGTTTCTCAAACTCTCCCACCAGTAGATTTCTGAAAAGGAAAGGGCAAGCAAACAAACAAATCCACGTGGCAGAGCCCCGCCCCCAGCCGCATCTCTCACAAGCCTCCAACCGCTTGCGTTTCCCTCTAAAAATTAGCCCTTTCACATCTCCCAATTTCATATCATAAGATATATCTTTATCATTTGGGTCCTTAATAGAATAACATTCCGACACATCTCAATTGGATCCTCGTATCCATGTCTGTTAAATTTGCATGTTCCATGCAGCCAAAAAAAAGTATGACTAAAATCAAATGTCAATATAGAAATTAATTAAATATACGCAATTAAAAAAAGAATGCTTTTAGTTTTTTTATAAAATAAAAAGGCTATATATTTTGTTTCTTGCATAATTAAAGTTGTAATTTGGAAACATTACAAGTATCCATATCAAAGGAAGGAGTAGCTCTTAATGACTCTCGTTATAGAGATTGAGTGATTAATTTCGTGATATCATAGAAACGGTCCCGAATCGATAAAAAGTTATTTTTTTGACATGAAACCATTACTTGAATAATATAATAAGGACTAACTTGAAGTTTCCCAAAATTTTATCCATCCATTTCCAGCTTATGTGGTTACCCCTTGCCAAACCATCTCCATAGCATGACTTTAGCTAGCTCTCTTCTCTTCACTAAAATAACCGTTTTTTACCTCTCCTCTAACGCCACTCCCTCCCTCTCCTTCTCTGAAACTCAACAGCAAATATGGACTTGATTTACTATCCAAGTTACACAATAACCCCTTCCCTTTCCTCTCAAAATCTAAAACCTCGCTCTTGGATTATCCTCCAAAGAAGCAACTTCCGATCATCTCCAATTCGCGCTGCTGCTGCTTCTTCCTATGTCGAAACCACCAAAAACGGCTCCGCTTCAACAACAACCAGGAGAAACGTAACAGTAAAAACAACTGACAGGGGTAGCAGCAGCGCCATGGATCAACTCGACATCGAACGCGGCGTTTGCGTGCCGTTTCGCAAGTACTCTCCCGAAACAGTACGATTTCTTCTTCTTCTTCATCATCAAATAATAAATAATAATTTATTTTTTTCTTATTTTGATTTAATTTTGGTTAGGTGAGGAGTAAAGTGCTGGAATCGAGAGGGGCAATATCGTCGTTGATGTTGAGAGGAGTGGAGATAGTGTGGAATTTGGGACTGTATTGGTCTAATCTGGCGTATGATTTTTTGGTTGGAAGAGATGAGGAGGTGGTTCCGTATCGTGCTCGGCAGCTTAGGAATTTGTTGTGTGATTTAGGACCTTCTTTCATCAAAGCTGGACAGGTTTGTTATCTGAATTTGCTAATTTTGTTTATCAATTATGTCCTCTATGAAGAGTTTAGATGCGATTTTTGATGAATTTAAGACTGAATTCGTGAATTTTCTAGAAATTGAAGCTAAAAATGTATTGGCGTAGCAAAAATTTGAGTAGTTTTTATAGACTTTGGTTTATGTTGAATCAAGGAATTGTAATGGTGGGGTCCATTTCCCCGACTAGTTTTATAACAGGCCAACCAATTTAATTAGTCTAGTCTACTTGGATTGAGTCTATGTAGTAATTTCTGCATTTGTAAGAATTTGGATTTTGAGGTGTTTGTTTATTCAAATCTAAATGCTTGTTTCTTGGCACATTTTCGTTATGATATCAGCGTTTGTGGATCCCATGTGTGGCCCACATGATCCGAAAATACTGAAATGTGATTGGAAGATGTGTGGTGCGGTGGGAGTAGTGAAGTTTAGCCAAGTACATGTGTGTCAGTCTTGGTTTTGGGGTTGACTGGATAGTTTTTGTGCTTTCCAGGTTCTTGCTAGTAGACCTGATATCATTAGAGAGGATTATATGAATGAACTCTGCATCCTCCAAGATGATGTTCCTCCTTTCCCCAATCAGGTAACTGCAGACTTTGCTTAGATTTTAGTTTGATGTGGCATGTCTGGATCATGTTTTTTGCTTAACCAGTGAATGTTTTGATAGGTTGCTTTCAATATTATAGAAGAGGAGTTGGGGCAACCGCTTGAAGCTGTATTCAGTAAGATTTCACCACAAACAATAGCAGCTGCGAGCTTGGGTCAAGTTTACCGAGCTACCTTACGAGCTACTGGGGAGGATGTTGCAATTAAGGTTGTGTGTGGTGACTGTGGTCCATGTACTGGCATAATTCTCTTGTGTATTTATTGCAAACAATGATGTAAAGTCATTATTTTTCAGGTGCAAAGACCTCGAATAGAGCCTATAATCTTTCGGGATCTTTTTCTCTTTAGAACTCTTGCTTCATTCCTAAATGGAATCAGTTTACAGAAATTGGGATGCAATGCTGAGCTGATAGTAGATGAATTTGGTGAGAAGCTTTTGGAGGAGCTTGATTACACCTTGGTATCTTTCAAAACTGTCTTCTGTTCTGCATAACAATCTTGTTGTATGCTCTTAAAGATAGACAAGAATGTATCTTGGTCCATGACATCTGCCAGCCTTTCAGCTGTGTGATATCTATGTTCATGCCAACCACTTTGATGGATCTCCCCCCTCAAACAGTAATATTTCTTACAGTTTACGTTTTATATGTGTACTGATGTTTCTGTTTCTTGTCCTAATCAGGAAGCTCGGAATATTGAAGACTTCCTGGAAAACTTCAAAGATGATCCTACTGTTAAAATTCCTCGGGTTTACAGAAAACTTTCTGGTTCACGTGTTTTAGTTATGGAATGGATAGATGGCATTCGATGCACCAACCCACAGGTGGCTATCAAAATATGTGCCTCTTCTTTCTTCTGTTTTTTCATGATGAAAGAAATAATGTATTTTTCATATGCTCAGGCTATCAGGGATGCTGGTATTGATTTAAATGGATTTTTAACAGTTGGGGTGAGTGCTGCTTTGCGGCAATTATTAGAGTTTGGGTTATTTCATGGAGATCCGCATCCTGGAAATATCTTTGCCATGCGAGATGGACGCATTGCTTATGTGGACTTTGGGAATGTTGCTGTGCTTAGTCAGGTAGGATATTTGTCTCCTAGGTGTACAGTGAAACAACAGTATTCAAGTAAACAATGCCTCATTTATTTTTTGGTATGATATAAAAAAAAACTGATATATTTTTCTGTTCTTTGAAGGTAATAGTACAATTATATTGAATTGGCTGGGAAGGGAATGCTTGGCAAAGCATTTATATACAGACTAGTCTAGTTTACCAAGTGCAAAATTGTAGTTAATTTGATCTGCACAGAGTGTATACGTTTTGTTACCCTGCCTGCTAATCCGCGTACAATATTTCAGCAAAATAAGCAGATATTGATTGATGCTGTTGTTCATGCTGTGAACGAGGACTATGCTGAGATGGCAAATGACTTTACCAGGCTTGGGTTCCTAGCTAGTGACACTGATGTTGCTCCTATCATTCCAGCTTTGGAAGCTATTTGGCAGAATTCTGCTGGGAAAGGACTTGCTGATTTTAATTTCAGAACTGTTACAGGTAAATTGTATGCCCACAATCTATATTAATCATGTGTCTTTGAATCACTCTTAATCATAGATCACCAGAGAGTTTGCTATAGAACTTTTGCCAATAGTATGAACATTTAAGTACATTGCTTAAACCAAAACTTTTTTGTTTGGTTTTCATTTGCATGCTTTACTTTGTAGTGCATCTGGATTAAGATAGTTCTGTAAACATTGCAGGGAAATTTAATCAATTGGTTTACAATTATCCCATTCGTATACCAGAGAGGTTTTCCCTTGTTATTCGTTCTTTATTGACTCAAGAGGGCATCTGTCTTACCTTGGAGCCAGATTTTAAATTTCTTGAGGTGAGCCAGGTTTTAAATTTCTTGATGCTTTATATGTTATAACTTTCTAGGTATAAACTAATAAATGGTTTGATCCAAAACATTTTATTGCTCAAACAGAAAACAATACACAGGCTGATAACTTGAAGCAGTTAATCCATAACCACCAGCTTGTTTTGTCAGATTTGTACAGAATAAAGAACCTGTTTGACCAAGTTTGTGTATAATGTAACTAGGTTGCCTATCCATATATTGCAAAACGCCTCCTTACAGATCCCAATCCAGCACTCCGTGAACGACTCATACAGGTTAGTTCCAATCCTTCTTGTTTAGAAATCTTTTTCCACACAATGTGCATCAATTGCTTATATCATGCTGTTAAATTGCAGATGGTAGGTCAATTTTTTATTTTTTACAATAACTGTAAGAATGTTTACCCACAAAAATAATTTTACTTCTTTGTGGAATATCCTGGTTGGATGTATAACCAATTGCCCATTATTGTTGCAATATGGAAGAGAGTATTCAACAAATCCAAGCAGGAGTGCTTGCACAACAGAACATGTCGCTCTCTTAGGGATGGGAATAATGTGGGTAGATTGTTAAATATGCCCATCACCTCATCCTAAATGAGGTGGTTAAATGGGGATGCTAAGATCTAAAAAGGGTGGTGGATCAGGTTTT
>Ga0307511_10005939_pt1 | contig 12338 bp, 7 predicted proteins | sample 13_EM_MG_FD_200266 | JGI IMG/M metagenome (GOLD analysis project Ga0307511, IMG submission 200266) | Populus trichocarpa ectomycorrhiza microbial communities from riparian zone in the Pacific Northwest, United States - 13_EM | ecosystem: Host-associated > Plants > Roots > Unclassified | place...
GAGATTATTCTCGTTGGGAAGCTAAGACATGAGGCTACAAGTTCTATGAATTAAGAAGAACCCAGTTCTGCCTCTAAGATAGTCAAAATTGCTCATCAACAAACACTTGGACTGTTACTGTCTCGTTTTTGAACTGTTACTGTCTGACCTTTCCTCAGATTTTTTTACTATATCTGGAGTTATAGAACTCCGATTCAAGCGAGATTAGTCTAGTTAGAAAGCTAAGACATGAGGCTACAAGTTCTATGAATTAAGAAGAACCCATTTCTCCCTCTAAGATAGTCAAAATTGCTCATCAACAAACACTTGGATTGTTACTGTCTCGTTTTTGAACTGTTACTGTCTGACCTCTCCTTAGATTTTTAACTATATCTGGAGTTATAGAACTCCGATTCAAGTGAGATTAGTCTCGTTGGAAAGCTAAGACATGAGGCTACAAGTTCTATGAATTAAGAAGAACCCAGTTCCGATTCCCTCATCCTCTTATCCGAAATCTTACTGAAAGTCAAGAGACGAGTCTGTCCAGATTCGTCACCCCCCTTTCCCTTCACACATAACTTTCACAAACTATATTTTCTGGGTAAATTATCATAGTTTCACGTCCCCAATCACATACCACACATAAATTAACTTAATTTTAACAATAATACTTTTTCCCCAATTCAAGTCTAAGAACCTTAATCTATAATTCACACCAAGGCATCAATTCATTATCGAATTTGAAATGACTTATAAGATCATGTTTAAAACACCTTACCCGGTATGAATTAAGGTTTTGATCTTCAACCAGTTGAAGATTTTTCAACTCCCTCCTTTCTTATCTAATGATAGTCAGCCCTCCATCTTCTCTTCTTGTTCAATATCCTTGTTAATCTCTTGCCCACAAGTGTTTATTCCATCTATAAACCCTTAATCTTGTATGGTTTTCTTGAAATTTTGGTGTTTCTCTCTTGATTTTGCAAGAATGAATACAAAAACTCCATCTTTTCTTTCCTTATGATTTCTGCAGATTTTGGTGAGAATAAGAGTATTTATGCCTTATAATTTTTCTTATTTGCATTTAGGCCCCTACATCTTTTTTTCTTCTTCTTATAATTAAGTTATACCTCTTTTCATTTCTTATAATTTCACCCCACAACTTTTAGTTTAGTTTATTTTCTTTAATTTAATCCAACCCTCAACATTTTCGGGTTGATTTATGATGTCTCGAAATATTTCGTCCAGAAACTTATATCCAAAAATTTCTGAATTCCCGTTTTTATTTAACCATATGCATGAATTTCTTCACTTTTATTTCTCATGTAGTTAGTTTGCAATCTAAGCAACATTTATTTTTCCCCGGGGTTTACATTAACCCACGTGTCTTGAAAAAGTCCATTAAAAGCCTCTTTAAACCTCTTAACCCTAATTCTTGTCACTAGACCAATTGAAACCTCTAACAGATCTCTTGGTGTTGCTTCATTTGCATCATTCCCTCTCTCATAGAAAAGATTCATCCTTGAATACATCAAATAAAGAGATATAAAAAATATTGAATGTAGCACTAATACTATACTTTCCTGGTAAATCCACTTTGCAAGCATTGTCATTAATCATCTCTATGATCTAAAAATGACTATCTTGTCGAGGCATCAATATTAATCTCCTTTGTTTAGGTTACTTTTCCTTCTTTATATGCACTCAAACTCAATATCTTGGTTCAAACCTTATTAATTTGCGTCCTTTATTAGCCTTAAATGCATATTGCTCATTATTTTTCTTTATATGTTAATGTATCTTTGCATGTAAGTCATTCATCACTTGTGTTTTTTTTTTATTACCATCAAAACTAACTCTTTCATCAATAGGTAAATGAATAAAATCTAATGGTGTTATAGGATTAAAACCATAAACAACCTCAAATGGTGAATAATTAATAGTAAAATGCACACTATAATTATATGCAAATTCAATAAATGAAAAATAACCTTCCCAATTTTTAAGATTTTTTTGAATGATAGCTCTTAATAATTTAGATAAAATCATGTTTACTACTTCAGTTTGACCATCTGTTAGTGGATGACAAGTAGTAGAAAATAAAATTTTAGTTCCTAATTTACCCCATAAAACCTTTCAAAAGTAGCTAAAAAACTTAACATCTCGATCAAACACAATGTTTATTGGAACACTATGTAACCAAACTACTAATGTGAACCTCGTGATCATATGGTCACACAACACACAACAAAGATTAACAATAAATCACATAAAGCCAAAACAGGTCTATTAAGAATGTGATATAATGGAAAAATATCTCAAAGCATCAGTACTATTGGAATAAGAACCTCCAACCTTCGAATACCAATTCATGAGCGAGAAGTATAAGGAATGAAGTCAATTAGTCTTTGATAAATCAATTTAGTGTGTTAGAGAACCAAAGAATACAATAATCCCTCTCACACAAGCTAAATAAAATCAATAGCAGTAGTAGTAATATGAAGTTTGAATGTTTTTTCCTTATAAAGAATATATATACTCTTGAAAATAAAAACTTTAATGGATCTACCTTTGTGAGCTAAATTGGCTCACTTACAAAATTAGCTCAAAATCTATACTAATAAACTCAAAAGTATAGACCTAGAAAAGCTTTAAGTCATAGCTGAAAACTAATTAATAATTAAACTCAAACAAGTCTTGAACTATAGCTAAAAACAATTAATTTATTAAGCCCAAACAAGCCTTGGGCAATAACTAATTACTCAATCCCAAATGCATAAATTAAGAATGAAAAAATAAGTGTTAAAATTATCTCCAAGCTGTCAAAACTTAAATAGAACCAAAAGAAATAAAAGTAAACTAAAACTAAAGTATTTATAGAGCCCTAGTCGCCACACATATCGTGAGAGAAAAGACTCCAATTCTTCAATGAAAATAAGCCACATTCGAAAACTTTGTAGCCCAAGATCATGCTCAAGTTTAGGGCCTAAATAAACCTCATTTAATCTCCATTTGCTATCCAAAATTAACACATTACAACTTTGGACTGATTGGGCTGAAAATAGCTAAGAGAGAACACTTTGTCGATGAATCTGTCAAAAAAGTAACAAAACTTTTACCAATTTTAATAATATGTTCCCAAACTCCTATTGACTTGAAATTTTACCACAATATATTTCCATGTGTCTAGTATCTTGATATAATATTTCAGCTTGATCTGATGTATTGTTTGAGGGATACGTTTGATCTTGCAAAACTAGTTAGTAGGTATTTTAAGGCAAAATTCAGACCTAACTTGGTTCATATCAACTACCTCCCTAAAGAATAGATATGTTATATTTATTGCTTATTAGTTTTATGGAAAGATAAGAAATGTATCATCTTAAAAAATCTATGTACAATAATAAATATGGAGTCTCTTCATTTCCTTGACTTAGGTAAACCCAAAATAAATTCCATACAAATATCAACTCAAGGTTCCTTAGGAACATATAAAGGTTTATACAACTCATGATGCATCACTTTAGACTTGGCTCAGTTACATGTTATGCACCTATCACAAATTATTTGTACATCTTTTTTTATGTTAGGCTAATAAAAGTGTTAATGTAAAACTTTTAAAGTCTTAGTAATCCCAAAGTCTCATATTAATCTGACATCATAAGCATTCCATACAAGCAATTCACGCATTGAACAAGACATAAGATTTTATCTTTAAAAATAATCCATCAAGCCTAAAAAAATCCATTAGTTGCTGCAAGTTCACATTGGAAATAAATTTTGCCAAAATTAGTATCATTATAATATAATTTTTTCACATGCTCAAATCCTAAAAGTATTGTATTCAAATTATTAAGAAGAACTTACCTTCGTGATAATACATTTACAGATATTTTCTTACATTACTTGTATTTAATGACATATAAGAATGTTTCAATAATTTCCACCCATTTGGCATGTTTACGATTCAACTTACCTTGACTTTTCAAGTGTCTCAAAGATTGACAATTAGTATAAATCACAAACTCTTTAAGCCAAGGGTAATGTTGTCATGTCTTCAAAGTTCTCATTAACCCACATAACTCTTTATCATATGTTGGATAATTTAGAGTTGCATCATTAAGTTTTTCACTGAAATAAATTATGGATTTTTTATCCTGCATTAAAATAGCTTTAATACATATACTTTAAGCATCACATTCAATCTCAATTTTTTTTTGTAAAGTCAAGCAAAACAAGTAAAGAGGCTAAAATAAGCTTTTCTTTTAACAAATTAAAAGCTTTTTCTTGTTCAATTTTCCATTTAAAACCAATTGTCTTCTTTACAATTTCAGTTAATGGAGCAACTATTATTCTAAAATCTCTTACAAATCGTTAGTCAATGAAAACTTCTTACTTCACTTACCATCTTAGATATATGTCACTCTTTTATAGCATTAAACTTAGTATCATCCATCTCAATACCTTTTGCACTAACAACATATCCAAGAAACATAATATTTTCCATGAAAAAATCACATTTCTTTATATTAGCATACAAACTTTCATTTCTAAGCAAATGAAATACTTGTCTTAAATGATCTATATGCTAATCCAATTCTTTACTATAAATTAATGTATCATCAAAATAAACAACTATGAACCTACCAATAAATGCATGCAATATATGATTCATCAATCTCATAAAAATACTAGGCATATTAGTAAGTCCAAAAGGCATGACTAACAACTCATACAAACCATATTTAGTTTTAAAAACAGGTTTCCATTCATCACCTTATTTCATTCTAATATGAGGATATTCACTTTTAAGATTAGTTTTGGAAAACAAACATGATCCATGCAATTTATCAAGCTTATTATCTAATATAAGAATAAAATGTTTATAATTTACCATTATATTATTGATTTCTCTACAATCAACACACATTCCTCAGGTACCATCTTTTTGAGGTACTAAAAGTATAAGAACAACACCTAGATTCGTGCTCTCTTAAATGTACCTCTTTAACATTAACTCCTCCACTTGCTTCTAAAGCTCTTTTATTTCCCCAATATTACTTCTATAGGTTGGTCTATTAGGAGTAGTTAGACTTGGTACTAAGTCAATCTGATGTTTTATTCCTCTTATAAGCGGCAATCCATTTTGAATTTCATCAAGAAATACATCTTTAAATTCCTGTAACAAAGAAACACAAACACTAGAAACACAGGAATCCAGTTCATTTGTGTTAAAGTATGCCTCTTTTTACAAGAGTAAAATCATAGGGATATTAGAAAAATAAGTGTGGGTAAAATCACTTTATTTTGCATAAAAACTAAGGTGTTTCCCCACTTTTCCTACACACTTTTTTTTTCTCACCCTTTTTTTCTTTTTCCATTCTCGACCTTCCCCTTATTTTTTTTTATTTTGGCCAAAACCTTCAAATTTTTCTTTAATGGCTAAAATTTTACCCTTTGGTGTTTCATACTAATGACTCACCTTATTGTACTCAGCTTCACATCCTTACCTTTATTTTGTAGCAAGGCTTGTTTGGTTTCTTCTGCTTTCTTCAACTTTAGTTAGTCTTCATACACTTGTCTAGGTGATAATGGTGCATATATGTATGTTTTTCCATTCTTTTCCAGTGTATTCAATATTGATAAAGATCTTGATAGTTAAACAATGAATGATTAATTTCATTTTATCCCTAAAATATGAGTTTTATAAAAAAATATTTCTAAAATTTTATTAGTTATCAATTATCCTCCTAAGCTAATTACTTCTATTTTAAGTTCATGGACAAAAAGATTTAGTTAACAAATGGATGGAGAAAATTGATAAGAAAACAAAATTTTAAATAAAAATTGACAAAACTCATTTATCTTAAAAAGAGTAAAATAGAATTGACAATGACATCATTTATTTGGTTGTAAATGAGTCATGTTAAGCTAGCAATATGCATATATAAAAGGTAGTCGGAGAAGAGAACAACATGGATAGAATGTAGCATGTCAAATGGTACAAATACATCGAATTAAGCCTAAAAGGATGTCAAAGGATTGTTATATGTCTCTTATGTACTATTTTTCCAAGCCAATACAGGTTTCTTGCTAATGTCTAGTGAAGCACCAGTAGTCTTGCTAGAATATAACATCAATCCATTCAAAACAACCAATACACCAAGACAAAAGAAAGAAATGTATCCCTTCCATATCAGCTCATAAAATACTTTTCGAGACCCTATCAACTCTCTTAAAGAAATAGCCGATATTTATGTACAAGTAGAAATAAATAAAAACCCAACAGTTGTATAGGATTGATTCAAATAGGAATTAAAATAGTCAACGGAAAGGGAAAAAGATTACCTTGTGATGATGTCGCTAGAACTTTAAAGAGATATTGGGCTGGACTTTCCACAATTGATCTTATATTTGAATGTTTAGACTTTAATACCAGCTAGGCTTAAATGTTGGGCTTGTTGATTTTCTACAAAATAAGTCCTTTATACAAGTAGGGGACTCTCTGATGAGTATGGGTAAATTAGTGTGGTGAAATGGTGAGAAGAGAAAATAAAGATAAAGATGAATGAGGGGGAAAAAGATACTTAAATATAGTGGTGGTATGGGGTATTTATACACCCTTTTTACATACCAAAGGACATATGAGTTGACTAGTTTGGGGTATTTATACACCCTTTTTTACTTGGGCTTGGCCCAAACATAAGTGATAATAGGATAGCTCACCCTGTATAGAGGTGATAAAAGAGTGTGACATTGAAAAGTTAGGTGCTTGTTTCCTGACCAATAAAAATAATAAAAACTTCATGCAACCAATAATAGCCAATAAAAAATGGTTTAGTTATATTGGTGGTTGGGTGAATGTTCTTTCATCGAGACTTGGACCAATCAAATACTTTTTTTTATAAAGTTTAATATACTACAATTCTTTTAAAAGAAGCAATAGGGTAACGCTTCACTAGTCTCTCTGAACTAGTAGTATAATCTAGTTTTGTGTGCTAGAGTTTGCATGATAATTTACATATTTTTGGGATTTAATCTAAGATGGTCGAACCAAGCTATGGGTTAAGGGTCGAGATTCCTTTAGCTGTTTGGTCCAAGCCCAAGCGAAAGGGGTTGAAATCTCATTATCATTTAAGTTTGGGCTAAGGCCAAGTAAAAAGGATAAGAGCCATTTTTTTCTTGGGACTGGCAAAATTAGTTGGGTTTGTTTTTTTACCTACTCATCAGTTTTCTATAAAACGTCTTTAAAACATCTTGGTTGAAAGACTTATCCCGTGGAAACAATGGTGACATGAAAGCGTGCATGAGTGGCAGTCATAGGCCAATGTGTGCATCTATGTGTTGGAGATAATATTGAGGTGGATGACATAGTGGAGTGATGAGGCCAAAGTTAAACATTTAAAAACTTACGAGGTTATATCTCATGCATTGGTCAAGTTTAGAATGATGTGTAGGAACTTGTGAGCTCATGTTTCTTTCTAGAATTGTTGGTGCACATTGCAGTGTTTAGGAGGAACATGATTGTCTCTTTGCTCGTGAATTATTTTTGTACGTGTAGTGGAGAAAATGTGATGAACCCAAATTTATTAAGCCTAAAAAATCCTGAAGACCCATCTCCATAGGACTCAACCAAGAGAATGACACATCTCTCTTGCGCTAGGCCAAAGGAATTACCCTTCACCCTTGGGTTCGACCAAGGGAATGACCCTTATCCCTTGGGCTCTGCCAAGGGAATGACCATTCTCCATTAGGCTCAGTCAATTGAAATCGGGTAAAACATTATATATAAATATTCCAATGATTTAATAATAATTAATTAAAAGTGAAAACCACTTACCTGCCCCTCCTGTAGTGTGTCCTCACTTGGTCGAAGATCTGATCCCGATCGCGCCTCTTGATATGCAAAATGACCATTATTTGATATATTTTTATTTATGTAATGTCAAAGACCATTTCTACACATATACCAGAACACAAATACATTCATTCAAACATCTCCCATGTTCGTATAATTGCATAATGATAATATTGTAACAAGATAGTCGTCCCTAATTTTAATGAAGCTCATCTATGAAAATTATAACAGCATGACATTGAAAATCGTCAACGAAAACTAAGTCATTCTGACACTGAAAATCATTAACGAAAAACAAAGTCATTCTAACACTGAATATCATCAACAAAATTAAGTCACTTTGATGTTTCTTTTCCTTAAGTTCACGCATATGATCAATACCAAGTTTTCCTCCTAAGACCATACTTCAACCTAGTTTGGACATAGACCATAACCAAATTCACTCCCAAAGTTTATAAGGCAAGGACAATATGTAATGTTTCTATTCCATGACAATATAACACATTCATCAACATTGTTAAAGAGAACCTATTAATCACCACTATCTTCATGAAGGTCTTTCTTTTTTTATTTTCTTCTAAGATGGTCAAAGCCTATGTCACCTTCCTAACAAGCATACTTTGAGTTTTTCATGGGATATCATCAATTCTCATTCATTATAGCATGACATAAGGTGTTCTAGGCATTCTAACTTATAAAGTACTATCAAGCATGTTCAAGAATCATATTCCTTTTCATAATCTCATCAAGTTCATCTCAATGATGTCAAGTGGTAAATAATTAAGTTCAAACATGTACATTTTCAAGGGTTCTCCTATCCAAGCTTCCATGGCCGAAACATGAGGTATTCGTATCAAGTGTCCATTTCATCATTCTTAATTATACCATTCCAAATAATAAAACACAAGCTAATAATTAATTTCACATTACACATGAGTTTAATTTCTACCATTTATTTTGTTTCTCTAAGGGTGTTCATCATACATATGTTTCTTTCATTGTTCTTCCTCTTGGTCGAACATGGTATCCCCTCCCCTTCTAGTTTACTCATGTAATTCCTCATTTTCACAATAAACATGTTTATGTTATCATGTATCAATTCACACATCAATCTTCTAAGTCCATAATCAAGAAAATTCTTAAATTCATGAATGTAAAATAAGTTATTGGCATATGTAAAAATTCTGTTTCAGCTTAAGTATTTTCCTAAGAGCACAACAAGATCAAAATTGACACATTTCATCATTTTATTACATCCTTCTTTCATTCTTTCAACAGGCCGACCATTAGTTATGGTTTGTTCTTCAACATACATCAATTTCTTTTGTTATATGTTATGAAATTACATCCATTTTATCCCTATTTTCGCAATCTTTCCCTTTAATCTTTCTGAAATTGAAAGTGCAAGAACCCTATGTCATTCCATTTGAGGTTTCCTTCTCATCTTGCTTCAACATCTCAAAATAACAAGTAGGAGAGTGAGATTACTCTTACCACATGATTTTTAGACAAGATTTGGGGAAGGTTTTGATGGCTTTCCTCCCCTCCCTCTCGGTTTTTCTCTCCTTCCTCTGTTGTTCTATCCAACCCTTTATCCCCTTCCTCTTTTCATGTTTTCGGTTCTCTTTCCACTCTTCAACTCTCTTTTTACTCAAGTATTCAAGGGGGTAACATGCAAGGGTGGTTCGGATGAGAGTTTCTTTGCAAGTGAAGGGGTTGTTGCAGCTAGGATTACTGCTGGTTTTGGAGGAGAGGAAAAGTCATCTCTTTTTCCTCTTCATGCATTTATACCCCTTCTTAAATGTAGTGGGTTGTGTTTAGATGCTAGATGTTCTTATCCTAGCACCATTTTTTTTTGTTATCTTTGGACCAGTTCTTTCATGTTTGCCACTTAGTATTGGCTGGTCTATTTCTCTCTTTTTTTTTAACAAGGTTTTACAGGTTACACATGAAATCGATGATGGCACCCTATAGACTGTTAGCAAAAATCATCCTAACAAACTTGTGGCTAATTGCTAGACATATAGAATTAACATAAGCCTAATTTATGTATGCAATGGCAATTGATGTACCCATTGAGCTAGCAACACAATTTATAGATATGATTCAAAAAGCATTCTCTAACAAGGAATCAAGTCTAACCTTTAGGAGTCTAATCACTAGAGTAGCTAATCTAGGTAAGGTTCCCTAACGAGATGTTGAACTCATAGTGAAAATGTTTGGCAAAATTTCTATTGTAATTATTGGAAAATATAAAGTTATGGTTAGTAAGAAAATACCTTTTATTGACAAGTCAACCTCATATCCACTAGAGTCGCCCTCAACGAACTCGTTACTTCCAATAATCATGGAGCTATTACATTTTATAACCAACAAGTTTGATAGTTTTACAAGAAGGTAGGCTAAAAAAGCTGGAGAAGTTGACAAGTTATTCTCTGATATCCAATAACATATGGTACAGGTTAATGACAAGCTTGTATAATTAGGGTTGAATGTTGGGCAAATCCATCATACAGTTGTGGGAGATGATGATAATGAGGACCTTGATTAGTGCTAAATCAAGGGGGAGATGAATGATTAGTACTTAAAAGTGTATTTTTATCAAGGTTTTATATCATCATTTTGCACTTGAAGTATCAATAACTCCTTAACTAGAGCATGTTTTATAATAACATATCTAATAATATAAGATACCTTTAATTTATGGTAAATGTTCATCTTAAATACATGCCTATCACATAAATCAAAGGATTGATTGATGAGTTTAACTACTGAAATTGAGAAGATAAAGAGAGGGTTAAGCTTAAAAAAGAGATGTTGATTCAGTCCAAACTGGAACATCATTCGGTTATTGGATCATAATTGGAGCTGTAGAACTTGGATTTAGGTCTGGTTTATATGTATGGAAAGCTAAGACATAGGCCTAAAACTTTTATGAGGAGTTCAAGATTTAAAAATGTCATTTTCAAGTTCAAATGGTAGCAACAACGGAGAAGTCGGAATCTGTCCTGCAGCCCAAACATTGTTCATTGTTCAGCCCATATGTCGAGTTCTAGAAGTCCAAATGCACCGATTCATGTTTTGTTGGAACTTTGAGACAATTTCCCAGAACTTTCATGAAGACTATTTGTTCAAATACTGATGTTAGTAATGACGTTTTGTTTAGACAAGAAGATAAGGATTGTCACAAAGTCAAGATGTGGCCACCCACTCAATAATTAGTCATCAAATCAATAGTTTCAAATTTTGGCCTATAAAAGGAGGCATTTGCCATGCATTTAGGTATCTTGGTTGTTCAGATCAAGATCTTGCTCTTACTCTCTTTCTTTGTATTTTGTAATGTTCAAGTTTTATTTTATGTTATATTAATCTCTTGTTTATGCTTTTCATTTCCTTTCCTTTACTTAGTTAATTTATATCTTATTTATGTTCTTATCTTGTTTATTTATGTTTCTCTCTTTCATTATGTTTAGTTAAGTTTATTATGTCAAGGTGAAAAGGTTACACTAATGGTGTAAGAATAAGTATAGTGTAAATTCAACATGGCTTTAATGTTTGATACTAACATGTTTTGTATTTGTTATCTTATTCACTCTTAATACTTTGCTTGTTAAATAGTTAATCTAGATTTGTGTTATATAACCATTGGTACCTTGGTACTTTCATAGCTTATTGTATGGTATAACTGACACTTGTGCTATGAAAAGAACTTGATTTGTTGTTAACATAAATTAACATCATGAATACCTGACAACATTTACAAGTATTGGCACTATTCAAATAAGATAACTAATGTAATCATGTTAACAATTTATAATCCAATTGGAACCTCTTTTGTGTGTGGTTTCCAGTTGAGTAATAAAAAGAGTTTATACTATACTTATTTGAAATACAATTAGTGGATCCTCTAACCTTGATAATTGTTTTATCCTTGTTTAATCCTTACATCAATATCACATCTCAAAAGTTCTCTTTAACTCCTTTTCTGTTATTATATATTTCTTTATTTGTAGTTTATACAGTTAACCTCCCTATGGTTCGACCCCGGTCTTGCCGAGTTATTTATTACTTCGACACTCTTACATTTGGGAGAAGACATCAACTCTTTGATCGTGTCAATGAATGAATGGTTTTGGTAGTCTATAGTCTTTTATGGAGAAATGCAAGTGCAAACTGCTGACATTTGCTACTTTGTTTTTTTCTTGTTGATTTTAAGTCCTGAATTGATTTTAATGGTTTGAAATATTTTGGAATAAGCATAAAAACTCTTATTCTATAGTTGCATGTAATACTTTTAATATGAACTTCATGCATGTGCATTATTATTTGAATAACTGTTTAAAATTTTTGCATGGAAGCACATTTTAAGCATGTTATGAACTATTAGCATGATACAAGTTATAAATTGTTAAGAATATGACAATTGTTCACATGATAACTAATTATGTCTACAAGAATTTTTGTTTGATCTAAACTTGATGCTTACTAATCTATTTTTTTTTTT